>ERZ1034730.91-NODE-91-length-40040-cov-12.563211_pt1 | contig 40040 bp, 27 predicted proteins | sample MGYA00520650_ERZ1034730 | MGnify/ENA primary metagenome ERZ1034730 (study PRJEB33766, sample SAMN09781702) | gut metagenome | biome: gut microbiome | host: Homo sapiens | place: Madagascar | study: EMG produced TPA metagenomics assembly of the PRJNA485056 data set... | reverse complement strand
AAAACACTTAGTTTCAAGCAAGTTATATGACAAAGGAAGAAAACGAAAAGCGCATCGAACGGTTGAAGAACATCGTGCTTAACATGCCGGATAAGCCTGGCAGCTACCAGTTCTACGACGCCGAACACACTATCATATATGTAGGCAAGGCGAAACGCTTGAAGCAGCGTGTGTCGAGCTATTTTCATAAAGAGGTGGACAGGTTCAAGACCAAGGTGCTTGTGTCGAAGATTGAGGACATAAGCTATACGGTGGTGAACACGGAGGAGGACGCCCTGCTCCTCGAAAACAGTCTTATAAAGAAGTACAACCCGCGCTACAACGTGCTGCTGAAAGACGGCAAGACGTATCCAAGCATCTGCATCACGAACGAGTATCTGCCACGAGTGTTCAAGACGCGACAGGTGAACAAGCGGTTCGGCACGTTCTTCGGTCCCTACTCTCACACAGGTAGCATGTTCGCCGTGCTCGAACTGATTCATAAACTCTACAAACCGCGCACATGCCGCCAGATAATCACGAAGGAGGGCATCGAACAGGGCAAGTACAAGCCGTGCCTGGAGTATCACATTCACAACTGCAAGGCGCCGTGCTGCGGAAAGCAGTCTTTGGAGGACTATCAGGCGTCTATCGCTCAGGCTCGCGAGATTCTGAAAGGAAACACGCGCGAACTTTCAAAGCATGTTTTCGAGCAGATGCAGCAGAAAGCCGCCGAACTAAAGTTTGAAGAGGCGGAGGAACTGAAGCAGAAGTACCTGCTTATAGAGAGTTTCTGCGCCAAAAGTGAGGTTGTGAGCCATACCATCGCCGACGTGGATGTGTTCACTATCGTAGACGACGACGCTAACCGCACGGCGTTCATCAACTATATACACGTTAAGAATGGCGCCGTAAACCAGAGTTTCACGTTCGAATACAAGCGCAAGCTCGATGAAACCGACCAGGAGTTGCTGCTTACCGCGATTCCGGAGATCAGGGAGAGGTTCAAGAGCAAGGCGAAGGAGATTATTGTGCCGTTCGAGATGGAGTGGACGCTGAACGATGCGCAGTTATTCGTGCCGCAGCGCGGCGACAAGAAGCATCTGCTGGAGCTGGGCGAGATGAACTGCAAGCAGTATAAGTTCGATCGCTTGAAGCAGAGCGAAAAACTCAATCCCGAACAGAAGCAGACGCGCCTTATGAAGGAATTACAGCAGAAACTGCAGCTCGAGAAACTGCCTTATCATATAGAATGCTTCGACAACTCGAACATATCGGGTACGGATGCGGTGGCTGGCTGCGTGGTATTCAAGGGCATGAAACCGTCGAAAAAGGACTATCGCAAGTATAATATCAAGACCGTTGTGGGACCTGACGACTATGCTTCGATGCAGGAGGTGGTGAGAAGACGCTACTCACGCATGATTGAAGAAGGCGCTGCCCTGCCCGACCTGATTATTACCGACGGTGGATTGGGACAGATGAGTGTCGTTCGTGAGGTTGTGGAGGGCGAATTAGGGCTTAATATACCTATCGCCGGACTCGCAAAGGACAATCGCCACCGCACCAACGAACTGCTCTACGGCAATCCGCCGCAGACCATCGCGCTGAAGACCAACTCCGAACTATTCCACGTTCTGACGCAGATACAGGACGAGGTGCACCGCTATGCCATACAGTTTCACCGCGACAAGCGATCGAAGCACGCCCTGCACAGCGAACTGGATGACATCAAGGGTATAGGCCCGACAACGCGCGACGCTCTTCTGAAGGCGTTCAAGAGCCTGAAACGCATACGTGAGGTAAGCGTGGAGGAGCTTACAGAAGTGATTGGCGCAGCAAAAGCAAAGCTTATAGCAGAGCATTTCGATAAATAATTGCAGATTTCAAGTATTTGTATTAACTTTGTAGAAGATAATTTCATAGTTTTGCAGAGCTGGAAACGCCCTGCGAACGATAACAATACTACCCTATCAGAGACAAGAAATGAGAACAGTAATACAGCGCGTGCAGCACGCATCAGTAACCATTGACGGCAACATCAAATCATCTATCGGCAACGGACTCCTTCTGCTGCTCGGCGTGGAGGAAGCAGACACGTCAGAGGACGTAGACTGGCTCGTGAAGAAGGTGGCAGCACTACGCATCTTCGACGACGAGAACGGCGTAATGAACCGTTCGCTCGTGGATGTGGAGGGCGAGGCGTTGGTGGTTAGCCAGTTTACGCTCTACGCTTCATACAAAAAGGGCAACCGACCATCGTGGTTCCGCGCGGCTCGTCACGAGATATCCGTGCCGCTCTACGAGGAATTCTGCCGCAAACTGAGCGATGCAATCGGCAAGCAGGTGGGAACGGGCGAATTTGGAGCAGACATGAAGGTAGAGCTTCTTAACGACGGCCCCGTAACCATCTGCATGGACACGAAAAATAAGGAATAAGCACCCCAAAATAAGGAATTTGTTTCATCGCGACATGCGCCATTTTGCTTGTATATTCACTATACATGAAGCTTATGGGACAGTCGTTGGAGATATAACATCACATATAACGATATGACAATAAAAGAAGCACAAGAGGCTGTAGACAGCTGGATAAAGGAGTACGGCGTGCGCTATTTCTCAGAACTGACCAACATGGCTTGCCTCACTGAAGAGGTGGGCGAACTGGCTCGCATCATGGCTCGTCGCTACGGCGACCAGAGCTTCAAGGAAGGCGAATCGCACGATCCGTCCGAAGAAATGGCGGATATTCTGTGGGTTCTTATCTGCCTGGCTAATCAGACTGGCGTAGACCTCACAGATGCGCTGCAGAAGAGCTTCGAGAAAAAGACCAGGCGCGACCACGACCGCCACAAAAACAACCCGAAGCTAAAGCAATAAAACAACCTCTACTCAAGGCTTAGAAAGGCTTAAAGAGGCTTAGAAAGGCTTAGTTCTTAGAAAAAAACAACAAACCAAAACATATTAACAACAATGGGAATCATTAAAGACGTTATCCTCCACGACCAGGAGGCAAATAAGCAGGAGCCGAGCAAGTACGACGAGGCTCTCGCAAAGTACAACACCGACCTCGACGACAACGCTGTTCGCGAGGCTGTACGCAAGATTATCGCTGAGAAGGTGCCGCAGAACGACACAGAGGAAGTGAAGAAGTTCCTCTTCGGCAGCATCGAGCTCACTACCCTCAAGACCACCGACTCAGAGACGAGCGTACTCGCCTTTACAGAGCGCGTGAACGACTTCGACAACGAGTATCCCGAACTGCCCCACGTGGCTACCATCTGCGTTTATCCGTGCTTCGCAAAGACCGTTGCAGAGTCTTTGGAGGTAGACGGCGTAGAGATTGCCTGCGTTAGCGGCTCGTTCCCTTCTTCTCAGGCTCGTATCGAGGTGAAGGTGGCAGAAGCATCGCTCGCTGTGGCTGACGGCGCTACAGAGATTGATATCGTGATGCCGGTTGGCAAGTTCCTCTCGGGCGACTATGAGGGTGTTTGCGACGAGATTTCGGAGCAGAAGGCAGCTTGCGGCGAGGACGTAGCCATGAAGGTTATCCTCGAGACTGGCGCTATCAAGACCGCTTCTAACATCAAGAAGGCGTCTATCCTCGCCATGTACGCCGGTGCCGACTACATCAAGACTTCTACCGGCAAGTTGGAGCCTGCCGCTACTCCGGAGGCTGCATACGTTATGTGCCAGGCTATCAAGGAATACTACGATGAAACGGGCATACAGATAGGTTTCAAGCCCGCTGGCGGCATCAATACCGTTATGGATGCCATCACCTACTACACCATCGTTAAGGAGGTTCTGGGCGAAAAGTGGCTCACCAACAAGTGGTTCCGCCTCGGCACATCACGCCTCGCAAACATGCTCCTCAGCGAGCTGAAGGGCGAGCAGATCAAGTTCTTCTAAAGCGTACCTTGAGAGCTAAGCCTCACTAAGAAACTAAACCTCACTAAGCCTTCTTATGCCTTCCTATGCCAAGGGCGTAGAGAGGCTCAAAGAGGCTTAGAAAGGCTTAGAAAGGCTTAGCTCTTTACAACAATTTATCCTAATTCCATAATCCCTTAAAACTCCTAACCCTATGCCTACTCCACAATCTTTTCTTCCGCATGGCGGCTCCTACAAAAACCTCATTGCCTATCAAAAAGCGGAATGTGTGTATGATGTCACCTTTTATTTTGCTCACAACTACCTTGAAAAGGGCGACCGCACAATAGATCAGATGGTGCAGGCTGCACGTTCGGGCAAGCAAAATATTGCTGAAGGGGCTGCCGCAGGCAACACATCTAAGGAGACAGAGATAAAGCTAACGAATGTGGCAAAGGCGAGTCTACAAGAACTGCTTATAGACTATGAAGATTTTCTTCGTGTAAGAGGACTGGAACAATGGAAGGCTGACGATGAACGATTGGCGCAAGCCAAACGGGCATGCGCAACGCATAATGATAGCGAGTTTTATAGAAAGGCGATGCCTGAAAGATCCGCAGAAACAATAGCCAACATAGCGATTACCCTTATTCATCAGACCGATTGGCTGCTGAATAAGCTGATTGAGAAGCTGGAGATAAAGTTTGTGGTGAATGGTGGAATGAGGGAACAAATGACTAAAGCCAGAAAGGATTATAGAGGTTATTAGGCTTGCTTGGGTAGTAAGCCATCTAATAACAAGCCTCTTTGAGAAGCTAAGCCAGACTAAGAAACTAAGCCTTTCTAAGAAGCTAAGCCTCACTAAGAAGCTAAGCCTCACTAAGCCTTCTTATGCCTTCCTATGCCAAGGGCGTAGAGAGGCTCAAAGAGGCTTAGTGAGGCTTATTATTTAGAGATACTTAGAAAGGCTTAGCTACAAAGAAGGCTCAAAAAGGCTTAGAAAGGCTTAGCCTCTAAGAAATAGTGCTCTAATTACTTTGTTCTCTTTATCACAAAGTCGAGGTATGCCTGCAGGGCTTCCTTCACTTCCGGCTGCTTCACGTGCTCGTCGATGAAGCGCTGAGCCTCGGCGTGGAACTCCCACATGCGGCGCTCAGCATACTCTATACCGCCTTTTTCCTTGGTATAAGCCACCAATTTCGCGATTTCATCGCCGCTTACCGTGCGTGCCTTCACCTTCAGCGCAAGTTCGCGCATAGCCTTATCACCACCATTGTTCACAGCGTAGATGACGGGGAGCGTCAGCTTTCCTTCAGCCATATCGTTGCCCGTAGGCTTGCCGATTTCGGACGAGTCGTAATAGTCGAAGATGTCGTCACGAATCTGGAAAGTGATGCCGAGATTCTGTCCGAACTGTTTCGCAGCCTCTACATCCTCCTCAGAAGCGCCGGAAGAGAGCGCACCGATGCCGGCACAAGCCTCGAAGAGAGCCGCCGTCTTCTGCTTTATCACGTCGTAGTAGACATCCTCCGAGATGTCCTTGCGTCCGATGTTCGAGAGTTGCAGAATCTCGCCGTCGGAGAGCGTGCGTCCGAGTTCGGCAAGATAGGTAACAATCTGCTCCGAGTGGGTGCGAGCCACGCAAAGCAACGCCGTAGAGAGGATATAGTCGCCCACGAGCACAGCCACCTTATTGTCGTAAGTAGCGTTCACCGATGCCTGACCACGACGCTCCTCGCTCTCGTCCACCACGTCGTCGTGCACGAGCGAAGCCGTATGCAGCAGTTCAAGACCCACGGCAGCATTCTGCGTAGAATGGTTTATCTGTCCGAAGTTCTTCGCCATGAGCAGAATGAGCATTGGACGCATACGCTTGCCTGCACGCTTGCGGATATGCTCGAGCGCAGAGCCGAGCAGTCCGTCCTCGTGCGAGAGCGACTGATTGAAAAGTGTGATGAAATCGGCGATTTCCGCCTCAATCGGGTGCTTTATAATTGACAGATAATCCATTGTGTTATAATATTTCGTACAAAGTTACGGAATTTGCCGTTATTAGTGACATTTTTTTTGTAATTTTACACCTAATAAATATTAATAAGTTGATGAGGAGACACCTCACCATCACAACATAACACCATCTCACAACATGGACAAACTTTTTCTTCTTGATGCCTACGCACTCATCTACCGTGCCTACTACGCATTCATAAAGAATCCGCGCATCAACTCTAAGGGCATGAACACATCAGCCGTCATGGGCTTCGTGAACACGCTCAACGAGATACTCACCAAAGAGCAGCCCACGCACATCGGCGTGGCGTTCGACCATGGCAAGACATTCCGCGACGAGGCATTCCCTGCGTACAAGGCGCAGCGCGAAGCCACGCCCGAGGACATACGCGCCTCTGTACCTATTATTAAGGACATCATCACGGCGATGCACATCCCCGTGCTGCAGGTAGACGGCTTCGAGGCCGACGACGTTATCGGCACGCTCGCCACGAAAGCTGGCGAGGCTGGCGTGCAGACATACATGCTCACGCCCGACAAGGACTACGGTCAGCTGGTGCGCGACAACGTGTTCATCTTCCGACCGCGCCACGGCGGAGGCTACGAGACGATGGGTCCGAAGGAAGTCTGCGAGAAGTACGAGCTCCACTCCCCCATCCAGGTCATCGACCTGCTGGCGCTGATGGGCGACTCAGCCGACAACTTCCCGGGTTGTCCTGGCGTAGGTCCGAAGACAGCCACCAAGCTCATCGCCGAGTTCGGCAGCATCGACTCCATCCTCGAAAACTCCGCAAAGATAAAAGGCAAGTTGCGCGAGAAGGTTGAGGGCGCTGTCGACGATATACGCATGTCGAAGTTCCTCGCCACCATCCGCACCGATGTTCCCGTCGACCTCGACCTCGACGCTTTGAAGCTTCAGGAGCCCGACACGGCGCGACTCGCCGAAATCTTCACCGAACTCGAGTTCAAGAGTCTTTTGGACAAGTTTGTAAAGAAGCCTCAACAACCTCAAAAATCTGTTAATTTACAACTCGATTTATTTGCCGAAAATCCGACCGATGATACAGTTGGTTCAGAATTTTCGAGCTATGAGAGCTTAAAAACGACCCCTCACGACTATCAACTGATTGAAACTGAGGAAGATGCGCGCAGAATTTGCGAAAAATTTACTTCATCGAAAATTCTCGTTCTAGACACGGAGACCACTTCAACCAATGCAATTGACGCAGAATTGGTGGGTTTGAGCTTCTCAATAGAAGAAGGAAAGGCGTTTTATGTCGCAATTCCTAACGAACGTGAAAAAGCGGAAAGAATTGTAAATATCTTCAAACCGCTGTACGAAAGCACAGAAATTCTGAAGATAGGTCAGAACATCAAGTACGACATGGAGGTACTGATGAACTACGGTGTGCGTCTTGCCGCTCCGATGTTCGACACGATGATTGCTCACTATGTGCTGCAGCCCGAGCAGAAGCACAACATGGACACGCTCGCCGAAACCCTACTCCACTATCAGACGATTCATATTGACGAACTGATTGGTCCGAAGGGAAAGTCGCAGCGCAACATGCGCGACCTTCCGCCAAGCGCTGTCTGCGACTATGCTGCTGAGGATGCCGACGTGACGCTGCGTCTGTACAACGTGCTGAAGCCGCGCCTCAAGGAAGCCGACGTCGAGGAGTTGTTCTACAACATCGAGATGCCGCTTGTGCCGGTTCTCGCCGAGATGGAGATGAACGGCGTGCGTCTCGACACCGGTGCGCTCGCCGAGACATCGAAGGTGCTCACCGAGCGCATGCAGCAGATTGAGCAGAGCATCTACGAGTTTGCTGGTCACGAGTTCAACATCGCCTCGCCAAAGCAGGTGGGCGAAGTGCTGTTCGGCGAGATGAAGATAGTGGAGAAGCCGAAGAAGACCAAGACCGGTCAGTACGTAACATCCGAGGAGGTGCTGCAGCAGTTGCGCTCCAAGGCGCCAATCGTCGACCATATCCTCGAGCATCGCGGACTGAAGAAGCTGCTCGGCACTTATGTCGACGCGCTGCCCAAGCTCATCAACCCACGCACCGGACATATCCACACCTCGTTCAATCAGGCTATAACGGCAACGGGCCGCCTCTCCTCTTCCGACCCCAACCTGCAGAACATACCCGTGCGCGGCGAGGACGGCAAGGAGATTCGCAAGTGCTTCATCCCCGAACCGGGCCAGCTCTTCTTCTCTGCCGACTACTCGCAGATTGAGCTTCGCGTCATGGCTCACCTCTCCGGCGACAAGAACATGATAGAGGCGTTCCGCGAGGGCTACGACATACACGCCGCCACCGCAGCGCGCATATATAAAGAGGATATAGAGGCTGTGTCGCGCGACCAGCGCACCAAGGCCAAGCGCGCCAACTTCGGCATCATCTACGGCATCACCGTCTTCGGACTTGCCGAGCGTCTCGACATCTCGCGCGACGAGGCGAAGCAACTCATCGACGGCTACTTCAGCACCTTCCCCGGCGTACACGAGTACATGGAGAAGGCGAAGCAGTTGGCGCGCGACCATGGCTACGCCGAGACGTTCTTCCACCGCCGCCGCTACCTGCCCGACATCACTTCGCACAACGCCACCGTGCGCAACTTCGCCGAGCGCAACGCCATCAACGCACCGATACAAGGCTCTGCCGCCGACATCATAAAGATAGCGATGGTGCGCATCTACGAGCGCTTCCGCCGCGAGGGTGTCCGTTCTAAGATGATTCTGCAGGTGCACGACGAACTCAACTTCTCCGTTCTGCCCGAGGAGAAGGAGCTTGTTGAGAAGATCGTAATAGAAGAAATGCAGAACGCCTACCCGCTGCAGGTGCCGCTCGTAGCCGATTCGGGCTGGGGCGAGAACTGGCTTGAGGCGCATTGATATTTAAGGATTTTGTAGCTATATAGTAGCGGAGGTCTCCGGCCTCCGCAGCACCGAGTCGAGAGCTAATTACCTACTACTGCGAACAAAGGTATGACAAGCTATAAACAACGGCACTCTGCTGCGGAGGCCGGAGACCTCCGCTACTATGCTACCTCCGCTACTAACTCTATTACTAACTATTAATAATAACTACTACTTCCGATGAATGAGAATTATTTCGATAAGCACGGACTTGTTCATGCAACAAATGGTAGTCTCCCACATTGGCATCAAACGGGAAAACTGACATTTGTCACCTTCCGACTACACGACTCTGTTCCCAAAACTGTGATAGACCATATACTTTCTGAATATGAACAAAGACTCGTTCTTAACGAAGGCGGATACGACAAGAAAACACTTGAGACATGGAAGTGGGAAAAGTACAATAGAATAGAGAAATATCTTGACAAAGGAAGTGGTGAGTGTTTGCTGAAGAACCCCGAATGCCGCAATATTGTGTCCGATGCTTTGTTACATTTTGACAATATACGCTATAATCTTTTATCTTATGTGATAATGCCCAATCACGTGCATACCGTCTTGGTACCTCAAGAAGAATGGATGGTGCAAGACATTATAAAATCGATTAAACACTACTCTGCTTTGCAGATAAACAAGCTATTAGGACGAAGCGGCAAGGTATGGCAAACAGAGGGCTTCGACAGAATAATCCGCGATGAGGAGCATTATCTGAATATTCTTAGATATATAAACAACAACCCACGCAATCTGCCTAAAGAGTTTTTTAGTTTGTATTTCGCCCCGAAACTTTTTTAAAGAATAAGTAAATATATAGTAGCGGAGGTCTCCGGCCTCCGCAGCACCAAGTCGAGAGCTAATTAATGATTTTAGCATTGCTGGATGCTGCGGAGGCCGGAGACCTCCGCTACTATTTTTTGTCCGCAAACTGCTGCGGAGGCCGGAGACCTCCGCTACTATATACGCTATTAAATACGCTGCTTACAGCCATCTCATCAGTATATCCCACACGGCGATGATGTGGCAGACGCTGCCGGCGAGCACGAAGAAGTGGAAGACGGTGTGCATGAAGCGGCGCTTGCGCACGGCGTAGAAGACGGCACCGGTGATGAAGCAGACGCCCTCGGCTATAATCCAGATGATAGCCGACGGGTCTACGCAGTGGACGAGTGGCTTGAAGGCTACGAGCACGCTCAGCCCCATCGCCACGTAGCAGATGGTCTCCAGATTGCTGTGCCCCTTCAGCGACGAGAAGCTCTTTATGGTGCCCGCGATGGCGGCAGCCCAGATGAAGGCGAAGAGCGCCCAACCCCAGTAGCCGTACTCGCGCAGGGCTACGAGCGTGATTGGCGAATAGGAGCCTGCTATGTGCCAGTAGATGGCGGCGTGGTCCCACTTGCGCAGACGCTCTTTCCAGGGCGACCATGCCGAGAGAGCGTGATAGACGGTGGAGGCGATGTAGCTCGAGAGCATACCGAAGAGGTAGAGTATCACGCTGGCTGTAGCCCAGCCGTTGCGCGCCCAGCCGCACCACACGAGCAGCGCCGTGCCTACGACCAAGCCGAGGACAATGCCCGCACCATGCGACCACGAATTCCAAAGTTCTTCCTTATGATTGAAATAGATTTTCATACACTTTTGTGTTAGTTAAACTGCTACTGATAGTTATCTCGCATACAAAGTTAGCAGAAAAAACCGATTAAGCGAAGCAAACGTAGATATATTTTACTTCGCCTACTTGCATGATTCTCAATATTATTACTTAACTTTGCACTCGCAACGGTTCGCAACGCTCCCAATCAGAACACTCTGCCGGGGAGTTGTGCGATTAAAAGGGAATGGGGTGAGAGTCCCCAACTGTCCCGCAGCTGTGAGCCGCCCTTATATCGGGCGCGAACGAAAGAGCCACTGAAGCTATGCATCTCCTTGCTGAGTGCGTGGATGATGTGTCAGAACTATAATATTGCATGAAAAGCTAAAAGTAGGAGGCTACGGCAAGAATGCCGTAGCCTCCTACAGTTAGCCTTCCGCCTCTATTTTGTAGTTTTGACACACCCTCCTCCTATGCTTTGGGAAGGTGTTCGCGTCTGGGCGGCGAGTCAGAAGACCTGCCGAAATTTATTTGCCGATGGAGTCATCGCCGTGCGCCTCGCGGATTGGGCGCGTATGACCGAAACACTTACATTATATAAATAATATGAAGAACTTTACACTTTTTGTTTCCGCCCTTCTCGGCGGAATGTTTCTAACTACGTCTGTTTCTGCACAGCAGAAGGAGTACACCGATGGCGTGTTCATGCTCAACGAGGGTTCGTTCGGCAAGGAGAAGGCTACGCTCAACTACCTCGACAAGGAGGGCAAATGGGAGTATCGCGTAGCTCTCGCTAAGAATGGCGAGACTTACGAGCTGGGCACAACGGGCTGCTTCGCCACCATCGCCGACGGCAAGATGTACATCGTGTCGAAGAAGAAGAGCGTAGCCGACAAGGAGGCTAAAGACCCTACGCTCACCGTATGCGACGCCAAGACTATGGAGGTTTTGGCTCAGATCAACACTATCCCTAACGCCGAGGGTACGGCGGCTGCCGACGGCAGAGCGTTCCTCGCTGTCAAGGACTTTGGCAAGGGTTTCCTCAGCACTACCGAGGGTGTCTTCACGTTCAATCTCGACGACAACACCGTGGGCAAGCTCATCGCCGGCACCGACGGCTTGGCTAACAACCAGACGGGCAATATGGTGTACGCCGACGGCAAGGTGTATGCTGTCGACCAGCGCCGCGGACTCTTGGTCATCGACGCTGCCAAGGACGAGTTGCTGAAGACCGTGAACAACGAGGGCGAAGGCTCTTACAACTCTATCGTGCAGGCTAAGGACGGCTCGCTGTGGCTCACTTGCAGCAAGTCGACAAAGGCTGTTTCACACATCGTGAAGTTCAACCCGTCTGACTACTCTACCGAGACCGTCAACCTGCCCGAGGGCGTTTATCCTCCTACCAACAGCTGGGGCGCATGGAACCCCGACTGCTTCACGGCTTCCACCACCGAGAACGCTCTGTTCTGGAACGGTGCTACGGGCGACTGGTCGAACGGTCAGCACATCTACAAGTTTGATATTGCCACAAAGCAGGTGTCACTCCTGCTCGACTTCACTGCTGCCGAGGAGAAGCCTTACGTCTATGGTGCGGCTTGCCGCATGAACCCTTATTCGGGCGACCTCTACCTGAGCGTAACCAAGGGTTCGGCATGGGGCGACGAGTCGGAGCTGCGCGTCTACGACGCTACAACGGGCACGCTGAAGCAGGCGTACCCGATGGAGAAGAACTACTGGTTCCCGGAGATGCCGGTGTTCGCCATGAAGAGCAGCACAGCTATCTCGTCGGTTGAGGACAGCGCAGAGGTGCGCGAGGTGGCTCGCTACTCTGTAGACGGCAAGCTGCTGCAGGGCGCGCAGAAGGGTCTGAACATCGTGCGCTACTCTGACGGAACGGTTAAGAAGGTCGTTGTAAAGTAAACATGCGAATAATACACTTCATAATACTACTCTTTTCTATAATGATATCGGCGCACGCCCAGACCTCACGTCTCGACTCGGTTCAAACGATTCGCGACGTGGCGGTTGTGGGCGTGCGCCCTCATTATCTCACCCCGTCACAGACGCTTGCGGGGACGGCGCTGCAGAATCTATCGACGACGTCGGTAGCCGACGCGCTGAAGTATTTCTCGGGCGTGCAGATAAAGGACTACGGCGGACTGGGCGGACTGAAGACCGTGAACGTGCGGTCGCTCGGATCGCAGCACGTGGGCGTGTATCTCGACGGCATACGCATTACGAACGCGCAGAACGGACAGATTGACCTCGGACGCTACTCGCTGAGCAACATGGAGTCGGTGGCGCTCTACAACGCCAACCGCAACGAGCGACTGCAGTCGGCTTCCGAGTATGCTTCGGCGGCTACGGTCTACCTGCAGACGCGCCGACCCGATTCTACGGCGCTCTCCGTCGAATACGGCACGGGCTCGTTCGGGCTGCAGAAGCTGAAGGCGTACCTTTCCTTTAAGAACATTCTCTTCGTCGACGCCGAATATCAGCGCACCGACGGCGACTATCCGTTCCGCTTCCAGTCGGCTTCTGAGGACACCGTGGGCAAACGACGCAACTCCGACATCAGTTTCTACCGCATCGAGGCAGCGGGCTTCTACAAGGGCTTCACGGCGCACGCCTACTATTACAGTTCGGAGCGCGGACTGCCCGGTCCGGTGGTGCGCCGACTCTCCGACCAGTGGGACTCTACCGACCGCCAGTGGGACCGCAACTTCTTCGTGCAGTCGTCATACCGCCATGCATGGGACCGCTTCTCGCTGAAGACCAACCTGAAGTACGCCTACGACTGGTTGCGCTATCTGCAAGACCCGTCGACCAACGCCGCCACGATATACTGCGACAACCACTACCGCCAGCAGGATCTCTACGCGTCTGTGGCTGCGGCGTGGAACTCGAGCTGGCTCTCGCTGACGGCAAGCACCGACCTGCGCTGGAGCGACCTTACGACCGACGTCTACCGCTCGGCGTATGTCTACCGTCTCGACTCTAAGTCGCTGCTCTCTGCCATCGCTTCCTACCGCGGTTTCGAGGGCAACATAGCCCTGCTCTACACCCATATCGGCGACCACTCGGCACGCTCCGCGCAGAGCGCTGCCGCGCTCTCGCGCTTCACGCCGATGTTCCTCGCCTCGTGGCATCGCCGTGCTTTCACCGTGCGCGCGTTCCACAAGCGCATCTTCCGCGCACCAACACTAAACGACCTCTATTATACGCTCGTGGGCAACGCGCAGCTGCGCCCCGAGTACACCTCGCAGTTCGACCTCGGTGTCGACTACAAAGACCGCCACCTTCACCTCGCCCTCGACGCCTACTACAACCGCATCGAGGACAAGATTGTGGCTATACCGATGAAATGCCAGTTTCGCTGGTCGATGGTCAACTTCGGCTTGGTGAAGTCGCTGGGTCTCTCCGCTACGGCGGGATACGACCGCACATGGGGCAAGTTCTCAGCCTCAGCCTCGGCAAACTACACCTGCCAGCGCGACCGCGACTACTCCTCGCCCCACGACCCCGAGTATCGCAACACCATACCCTACTCGCCGCTGCACAGCGCCTCACTCATAGTAGACCTCGGCTACGACGGATGGAGCCTCTGCACCTCGTGGCTCTACACGGGCGAACGCTTTGCGCTCATCTCCAACAACCGCGACGACCTGCTGGGCGCATGGCAGACCGTAGACCTCAAGCTGAACAAGCGCTTCCGCATACGACGCCACTCGCTGCAAGCCACCCTGGAGTGCAACAACCTCGGCGACTCGCGCCACGAGGTGGTGAAGCGCTACCCTATGCCCGGCCGCAACTGGAAGGCTACCGTGCAATGGCAGTTCTAAAAAAGTATGGCACACTTTTTGCCAAGACGATATTTGCCGTTTCTGACCGCTCATATCTCGCGAAAAATCAAAAACAAAATCTGTTGCTCGTTTTTCGCGAGTTTTGAGCGTGCAGCCGTAAGCATTTCTGTTACAGACCGTTGCAGCGTTTCATCAGAAAGTGTGCAGTTTTTTGCTAAGAAAAACCCTGCATTTCGTGAGACTTTACATGGTAATAGCGATGCTTTTACAAGGTAATAGCTATGCTTTTACACGGTAAAGTCTCACGATAAGTTTGCAAAAACCGTCGCTTTACATCAAAAAGTGTCGGTTTTTATGGTTTTCGGGCCTGCCGCAAGTTCAAAAACGCTCTATTTCGGGTTTCCGATTCTCCAGAATGAAGATTTTCGGTGAAGTTTCCGAGTACGATATTTGCATCGTCCACCACCCCCGTTTACAACTAAAAATTGTAACTTTGCAAAAAAAATTAGGAGGCTACGGCATTCTTCGCAATTATATAGTTTTGACACCCCCCACGCAATCTACTAATAATTAGTTTTACCATATCGCAATAACCAACAATGTATAATAAAGAAAAAAGCGGTGCGACATTCATGTCACACCGCTTTTTATGTGTTTATAAATACCGATTAAACGGTAATGTGGATGGGCTACTTCTCTGCAAGGACAGGGCGAACCAAGTATTTTTTGTCTTTATAATCCGACGAGTATGGGCCTAAATATACAATCTTAACTTCTTTAGTATCATCTTCATACGCTGTAATACCAAATCTAACACCGAAATCTGTTCCTTTTGAATCTATATGATCTGAAGCTGTCCAAAAATCAAAATTATGAGTTCCGTGTTTTATCTGATTATATAAAGTCAATGTATTCTTAGTGTATCCAGGCTGCACACCTGTCAATACAACGGTCAGATATTCTCCTTGTTTTTTTAATTCAAAAGACGGAGAACCTGCAACTGATTCCGGTAAACCGGTTTTTCCATCAAACTTACAATTAAGTTTTCCTTCTCCGTATACTTCATCAATTGTCGGTGTGCGCCAGTTCTTACCCCACGCAAAATCATCACCAGTCTTTATAGCATCATACCATGTCATTTCTTCTGCCACATTCTTTGTAGCGAACTTCGGACCACCTGCCCACAGCTGCACCCAGTCAATTGTCTCGCCTAAGCTATTTTTAGCAGAGCCTTTTGTCTTGCCTGTAGTCAGAGCGTAGTACTTGCCAGCTTTAAGACCGTCAGTTGTACTCATGAGTTTATCGCCGCTATACAAAGATTTCTCGCCGTTGTTATACACAGAAAGCTTCACGCCTGCCGGCACTACTACGTAGTACACTCCGGCACCCTTCGCTTTGAGCAATGACACCTTTGTGTCGCTTGTCTCCACTTTGAAGTCTGCCGACTTCTTATCCGCAGTAAGACTTGACACGTACTTGCCGTCAGCATCCTTAACGCTGATGTCAAGGATATCGTCCTTATTCACACCCACGATACACAGCACAGCTGTCTTCGCCTTCATCGTTATGGTCAAGCCATTAGAGCCGGTTGTAGGTGTCGCGGTAGCACCAGCCAATGCGTACTTTTGGGCAACGTCAGCGAATTCGCCCGACTGATTAGCCAGGTTGATTGTCTCACCGGGGAAGTAAGCATACCAATTGGCTGCTTTAGTAGTCTGCAGGGCATCGGCGCTTGAGAATTCGGTACCGTTATTAGTGAAAGTGTAGAAGCCCTCCACCTGATCATTACCTACCTTCACCTTGTCATCCGTAGCAAAGGCAAACTTCCACACGCCCTTGGTGTCGGTGATTGTGGCACGTGTGTCGGTGTCCTCAACATTAGCCTTGAGCACCATTCCACGCTTTACGGCTGGCTCTATGATGTCGCTGCTGCACGCAGCAAGCACCATTGTAGCCAGCATAAATACTGAATACAATATCTTCTTCATGTCGATTGATTGTTTTTCTGCGTTGAAACAAATAAAAGTCTTACTCCTTCCAAACGTCGTCGTTGTCACCACTTGTCAGCTCATCGTTATCCAAGCTGAAGCTCTTCGGTTTGCTCGGTACTTTGTTTGTTTTGTCACTGCCTGTAAGTATGGCTGTGGTCTCTACCTCGTAGATAGTGATACGAGGTTGCTCATAGCAACTTTTCTTCATAGTCTCTTTTTAAAAAAAAATCAGTAATATTATTATATAGTTATATTTAAAAATAAGAAGTCATCCAACATATGCAGTAATGTTCCACGACCCTCTATTATTATGTAACAATTCTGCAACAAAGTTAAATATAAAAAATGGAATAATTACAAATTATTCATCAAAATATTACTTTTTTACACATTAATTGATATAGATTTAGTATCTTTGCAGCTATATACACACATTTTTTAAAGTGAAATATCTCAACCGCATACTTATGTTCCTGCGTCCGAAACACATAACACTCAACGCGTTGCAACGCTTCTGGCTCTGTGCTTGCGCCGTGCTATGCGTGTGGCTGCTCGCCTCGTGCTCGCTCGAACCTGCCGACGACACGCCCACGAAGGGTGAGCCTACAGCCAACGACGACCGCCTGCTCATACTCTGCGAGGGTCTATGGGGCATGAACAACGCCTCCATCTCGCTGCTCGACCACGGCGTGCTCACCAACCACTGGTTTCAGCAGCAGAACCCCGGCGAGCGACTCGGCGACACGGCTAACGACATACTGCAGGTGAACGACACGCTGATAGCCATCTCCGTAAACTGGTCGAACATCGTGCAGTACATACGCCCCGACGGCACCGCCATTGCCGCCACGGAGAACATACCCAACAACCGCCGTCTGGCTACCGACCACCGTGGCTTCCTCTACGTAACGTCGTACGCCGACCACGGCTATGTGGCGAAGATAGACCTCCACACGAAGCTCGTCGTCGACACCTGCCACGTGGGCTACGAGCCGGAGGGCATAGCCTACTACGACGGGCGCCTCTACGTAGCCAACACGGGCGGCTACAGCACGCAGACGCAAGACCACGGCTACGAGCAGACCGTCTCGGTAGTCGACGCGCAGACCATGCGCGAGCTGCGGCGCATCGACACGGGCTGCAAGAATCTGTACGGAGCGGTGGCACAGTGGCGCGAGTGGCTGTGCATCAATGCAGCGGGCGATATGTACAACACGCCGCCGCACACCGTGGTGCTGAATATGGCGTCGGAGGAGTTCCGCGTCTACGACTTCCCGTCGACGTACTGCTGCGCAGCGCAAGGCAGGTTCTACTGTCTCGGCTCTGCCTACTCGCATCTCACGGACGAGTACGCCTACTCTACGCACACCATCGCCCTGCCGTCGCTCGCAGCCTCTGAAGGTCTCGCCGACTACGCCGCTGCCGACTCCGTGATAGCCTCGATGCAGTCGCCCTATGCGATCTACATCTCGCCCTTCTCCGCCCACATGTACGTCTCCGACGCCCGCGCCTACGCCACCAACGGCTACGTCTACGAGTTCAGCCCCACGGGCACACTGCTCAACCGCTATCTGCTGCGCGGCGTCAACCCCAGCCGCTTCGTGGCGCTGTAGGGGGTGCACTTGTCTCCGCTCGGCTTTGCCGCTTGCCAGAGCAAGAAGTGCACCAACAGAGCAGAAGGCACCAACAGAGCAATGACCCACGCAACCGAAATAATCCTCCCACAGATTGCACAGATTTTCACAGATCCACTGGGGGCGTAGGAGGTCCCACGGAACACGCAGAACACACAGAACTCCAAACACACACCATCTGTGAGAATCAGTGAAATCTGTGGGAGAACATCCTCTGCCAGTCTGTTCTGTGAATTCCGAGTTCTGTGGGAGAACATCTCTGCCAGTCTGTTCTGTGAATTCCGTGAAATCTGTGGGAGAACAAATATTCCCACGGAACACACAGAACAACTTACTTGGTTGGTGCAGCAGAGACTGCTGCACCCCCTGGAAAAAAACAAGAATATGAAAACAACAATGATACTCCTCGCCCTGCCCATGCTGGCAGCGGCACAGACAACACAACACGTGAAGGTGCTCGAATACTGCCCCGCACCGGGTCAGTTCGTGGGCATGCTGCCCGCCATCGACGCCACGATGAGCAACGCCGAACGCCTCCAGGCGTGCGAAACGCAATTCGCCGACAACCTCCCCATCACGCTCGGATCCTTCGGCGGCTACATCACCTTCGGCTTCACAGAGCCGATAGCCAACAAGCGCGGCTCCGACCTGCGCATCCTCGGCAACGCCTACTACGCCGCCGCCGACCCCATATACGGCGCTGCCACAATCGGTGGGTCGATAGAGCCTGGCATTGTGTACGCCGGCGTGGGCACATCGCCAGAGACAGCCGAGTGGTACGAGCTGGCTGGCTCCGAATACTACACCACGGCTACGCCGAACGTCACCGTCACCTACCAGCGTCCCGACGCCGAGCAAGGCGAGCACACGCAGCCCTACTCCGTGTACGACCGCTACATACGGTTCCGCGCCGAGTGGACCGACCGCAACGGCGCTGAGCGCGACACCGTGGGCTACATGATGAAGAACGTGTTCCACAACCAGTCGTACTATCCCACGTGGGCTGACGCTGACGAGCTGACGTTCAGCGGTTCGCGACTGCCCGATAACACCATCAACCGCGGAGGCGACGGCACCGACGCCGACAATCCGCAGAACTGGATAAGCTACCGCTACGCTGCCGACTCGTACGGCTACGTCGACGCCGCGCCTACCGACGACCCGATGTACAACACGTTCGACCTCGACTGGGCTGTAGACCGCAACGGCAAGCCCGTGAAGCTCGCTCATGCCGATTTCATACGTGTGCAGACCGGCGTGCTGCAGATGTGCGGATGGATAGGCGAACAGTCTACGGAGGTGTGCTCCGTAGAGAACCTCCACCTGCTTGAGGGCTACGACGACAACCCCGTAGTCATCACGCCGCGACCGCAACCTACAGCCCTCAACCCCACTACCGCCGACCCCAACCGCCGAGAGGTGGCGCGCTACACCTTGGACGGACAGCGCATCACTACGCCGCAGAAGGGCATGAACATCGTGCGCTACTCTGACGGAACGGTGAAGAAGGTTGTGCTTCCTTAAAAAGAATGTCAATTTATAAGTATAATGCTGTCAAAATCGTTATTTTGACAGCATTATACGTTTTAATAATAATTTTTGTCTGCAAAATATCGTTTTCTTAATTTAAATTCAATACCTTTGCCTACGTAATGTTACCTATCTACATGTCCGAACATTAACCTACATGTAGACGTTTTATGATTTTTAATCCTAAACATAAATATATGGAGAGAACTTTACTTTATGCCTGCGCAGCAGTAGTTTGTGCTGTCACGGCTCCTACCATGAACACACAAGCCCAGCAAGCTGTGCCCTACACAGTAGACTTCAGTCAGAGTCAGGAAGGCTGGACAAGTATCAACCAGCTCACCACCGGCGGAAAGACCTGGGAGGCAAAGACCAAAGCACACGGCTTCTACGACGGCGGCAAGTATTACGACTGCGTCGGACTGAGCAGTACGTTCACGCCGAACACCAACGCCTGGTACGTATCGCCTTCGCTACAGCTCGAAGCGGGCAAGACCTACGAGGTGACTACCTTTGCGGCATGCAACAGCGATATTACGCTGACGCTGAACATCGGCACATCTGCCGACGATGTTACGACTTACACTTCCTTAGGCGAACTCGCGCCTATTCCTACCACATACGACCCGAGTGCTGCCATCACCACTGAGGTGAAGGTGGACGCAAGCGGCGACTACCACTTCGCCCTTAACGCTACTACTACGGAAAACTACGCTCCATACGACTGCGACCTTTTCACTTTCTCTGTTACAGAAAAGGGTGCATCTGAACCCGACAAACCTCTTGTTATAAATTCTTTCCCGTACGTTGTCGACCTCACGGCTTCTTGCGACGGATGGACAGCGTGCAACTATAACGACGACGGCGACACATGGCAGTTCTTCTCTGGAACGGGTGTGGGCATGGCGTCAACACAGTCGGACGCCGACGACGCTTACGTATCGCCTGCCGTACAGCTCACTAAGGGCTGCAAGTATAAGGTGGCTACAAACGTGCAGCTCTACGGCAATCCGTCTGACAACTACCACATGACGCTCGCCGTGGGCAAGGGCGAAAGCCTGGAGAAGGAGAACTTCTCGCCCATGCAGATTCTCGAGCTCAAACAGCATGGCTACAACGTGAACGAGGCTACTTTCGAGCCTGCGGAGAGCGGCGTCTACCGCTTTGCGTTCCACAACACTACGACCGCAGAGATGACCAACAGCGCCGTAATAATCACGGCGTTCGGCATCGACGAAACGAAGAACGAGGTGGTGGAGACCGGCACAACCGTGTTCAGCGACGACTTCAGCGCGGCTGACGCTATGGACAAATGGACTGCTGCTGACGCTAACGCCGACGGAGTGACGTGGGGCGTAAGCGAAGGCATCGGCGGAATCACATACGACAGCGGCAAGCCGGAGGCAAAGAGTCCGGCTGACGACTGGTTGTTCTCGCCGGCTGTGGGCTTGGTTGAGGGTCAGAACTACTTCCTCACCTACACCGTGAAGCGTCAGGGCGCTTTCGACGACGACAACCTCACCGTGGCTATGGGCGAGGCTGCAAAGGCTACGTCGATGGCTACCGTGCTGGGCGAGCAGACCGTGAGCGCCAATGCCGAGAACGTATCGACTACCATGCGCATCGTGGCTGAAAAGAGCGGCGACGCCTTCTTCGGATTCCATATCACTACGCCGTCTGCAGACAACGGACAGTTATCGCTCGTGAGCATCGAAGTGAAGGCTGCCGACAAGGCTAAGCCGTGCGCCGTGGAGAACTTCGAGGCTAAGCCGTCGTTCCAGAACAAGAACGTGACATTCTCTTGGACCAACCCCGTGCTCGACACCGAGGGCGTGGCTCTCAACAAGCCTTTCAGCGTGCGCCTCTACGACGGCGACAATCTCGTGGCTACGGTAGACAACCAGAAGGCTGGCGAGACGGGCAGCTATGTATATACTCCTTCGTTCTTCGGCGGACACGTTACATACAAGGCTGAGGCATATATGGACGGAAACGCTTCGGAAGCGGTGTCTACAACCGTCAATCTCGACGACTTGCAGGGCGATGTAACGCTCGTGAAGAAGTTCGACGTAGACCGTCAGAAGGCTGCCGACTGGGTTATCGAGGGCGACTGCCAGGCATGGAAGTACGACTACTCTGATATCTTCATCTACGACTACCGCAAGGGCACCAAGGTGGCTGACGAATGGCTCATCTCGCCGGCTGTAGAGCTTAAGGCTAACGAGCGCTACGTGCTGAAGTACGAGCTGAAGACCAGCATGACTTACGGCAACAATCTCTTCGTAACCATCGGCAACGGACAGACCAAGACCGCTCAGACCAAGACCGTGGCAGAATACTACGGACTGGAGCAGAACGGATTCGCAGAGTATCAGACCGACCAGTTCACTCTCAGCGAGGACGGCAACTACAACATCGGCTTCCACGTAACCAACTCCAACTACTACGTGAGCATGCACAACCTCCGCGTCTACCACGTGAGCGCTACTACCAGCTTGGAGCAGGTAGAGAACGGCGCTGCTGCAGGCTTCAGCCGCGTCAGCGTTTACGACGCTTCGGGTCGTCTGGTTTGCAACAAGACTGCCGCTTCTATAGCAGAGGCTGTAGAGGGTCTTGCAGACGGCATGTACGTAGTAAAGACCGTAGGCGCAGACGGCAAGACTTCTACCCTGAAGGTGCTGAAATAGTAGGTAAGCGTATACGTTTCATCATATCAAACCACACACATACACTATTGAGTATATGAAAGGACACTTCAACTTCATGGTGGGCGCAAAGAAAGCGCTCGCCGTTGTGATAGCATTAGGCATGTCGGCAACAGCTTATGCGGACGACTACTTCAAGCGCATCAGCATGGAGGGCGTCGAACTCGTAAGTTCGGTAACATGGGGCAAGGTAGACATCAACACATACATGACTCCGGGCATCTATGAGTTCGGATACGACAACCGTTTCGTGCCCGACAAGACGGCTCCGCTGCTCAGCATCGACGCCTTGGGCGGCTGCGTCTATCACGACGGAAAGATATACGCCAACGAGTTCAGCAGCAGAAGCCAGTACGAGAAGCCCATGTGGCGTATCTACGACGCAAAGACATACAAGCAGCTCTCAGAACATACGCTGAAGGACAACTGCGAATGCACAACCACTTCGCTCGCATACGACCCCACAGCCGACTGCATCTACGGCTTCGACGAGACTTATACCGAGACCTACGTGGTGCGCGTCAACCCCGAAACGGGCGAGATGACACGACTCGGCGACATGCAGGACCGCAACTACAAGTTCTTTGCAATGGCGTGCAGTCCGAAGGGCGAGCTCTTCTGCACTTATCTCAACAAGCAGACCAATGATGTCTATCTGGGTCGCATACGCAAGAGCGACGGCAAGGTGGCAATGATTCGCGGCATCAACGCTACGAACCTGCTGCCCGGCGACTCGTTCATCAATTCTACGTACGACCAGGCTATGTTCTTCAACAATTCGACGGGCAAGCTCTACTGGATGTTCCAAAGCTCGAGCATGTATCTCTACAAGTCGTACGTGGCCATGTTCGAGGTGAACACCACAACAGCCGAAGCCAGTCTCGTAGCTTATATCGAAGACGAGCTGCAGGGTCCGGGCGCTTTCTTCGTCGAACCGGCAATGAAGGCGCCGGCAATCGTCGAAGACTTCGATTGGACTACCGACTCGCCGGGCGCTAACTCGGGCACTATAAGCATGACAATGCCGAAAACCGCTTACGACGGCACTCCGCTCACCGGAAAGCAGAAGCTGGTTATCCTGAAGGGCAGCATTCCGTTCGTTGAGGAGGAGCTCGAACCGGGAGAGAAGTTCAGCAAACGCATGGAGAATATGCGCACGGGCTGGCAGGATCTGAACATATACGTGAGCAACGCTGCGGGCGACGGTCCTACCATCCTGCGCCCTATCTTCGCAGGCTACGACACACCGAAGGCTCCGTCTAACGTGAAGCTCACTGCCGAGGGTCTGCACACCACACTCACTTGGGATGCGCCTACCATCGGCGTCGACGGACACGTCATCGACAAGGCTTCGCTAACGTATACCGTGGTGCGCTATCCGGGAGAAATCACCGTGTCTGAAAAGCAGAAGGAGTGCAGCTTCGAAGAAGACCACCCCGGCGATATGACTCGCTATGTATATAAGGTGACGGCGTGGGCTGGAAAGACCAAGGGCGAAACGGCTATGTCGAACAACATCGTGATAGGCACACCGCTCGACGTGCCTTACGACGGAACGTTCAAGACGGCTGCCGATATGTACAACTACTTTACGATTCTCGACGAGAACCAGGACAACTACACATGGGCTTACGACATCGACAACCGACTGGCTGTGTATTCGTACAGTCAGGAGAACAACGCCGACGACTGGCTCATCTCGCCTCCTATCAACTATAAGAAGGGCAAGTCGTACACGCTCAGCTTCAGTGCCTTCTCTTCTTCGAAGACATACAAGGAGTCGCTTGCCGTAACCTTCGGCGCTGACAAGACACCGGTGGCGCAGGAGGATGTATTGCTCAGCCTCAACGAGCTTTCTGCCGACACCGAGGAGGACGCTCCGCAGAGCTATTCGGTAGACTTCACCGTGCCTGAGGACGGAGTTTACTACTTCGCATTCTACGCTTGCTCGGAGAGATTCCGCGAATATCTCAGAGTGAAGGATATCAAGGTAACGGAAAAGGGTGCAACTGCTGTGCACAGCCTTGCTTCCGACGGCGATGTAACGGTTAGGGGCGGCGACGGTGTGCTCGAAGTGCGCTTGGCAAATGCAGCCAACGTGAGAGTTTACAACCTCGCAGGACGCCTCATGGCCGACTATACCGGCACCGAACTGCACATGCCGCTGCCTAAGGGCGTCTACATGGTGGTTGCGGGCGAAAACCGCACGAAGGTGGTTGTGAAGTAACCGAACACAAACAAACACATACACGTATCATGCTAAAATACAGAAACATTTTATCATTAGCATTCTCAATAGCCGCCTTGCTGTCGCCAGTCAGCAAGGCGGCTGCAATGCCTGCATACCCTAAACCGATTAGCGTAATGCAGCCGAACGGCAAGTCGGTAACAATCTGTCTCAAAGGAGACGAGCACTTGCATTGGGCACAAACAACGGACGGCTACACGCTGCTGCGAAACACGGAGGGCTATTGGTCGTTCGCACGTCAGGACAAGAAGGGCAATCTCGTAGCTTCAGACCTGGTATACGACAACAGTTCGGCGCTTGCGCTGAAGCATGGCATAAAGAAAAACCTGCGCTTCTCTGCCGAACAGATGAAGAAAGCGCCTTCGAGACAAAACAGTCGCAGCGAGATGCTTGTCGACGGCACTTTTCCTGCCACCGGAAAGCACAAACTTCTGCTGCTGCTCGTAAACTACAACGACACGAAGCCAACTTTCACCAGAGAAGACTTCGACAAGATGATGAACCAGAACGGATATAAAGGCATCGGAAGTTTCCGCGACTACTATCTGCAGCAGTCGTATGGCAAACTCGACATCGACGTTACCGTCACCGACTGGATCAATCTGCCGAAGCCTAAGGGCACATACGGACCTGACGGTGCGCCATACATGATATATGACGCTCTGAAACTCGTCACCGACACGCTCGATCTGAGAGACTTCGACAACGACGGCGACGGTATTCTCGACGGACTTGCCGTGATTCATCAGGGCACTGGTCAGGAGGCTTCTGCCGACGCCAACGATATCTGGTCGCACAGCGCCATCATCTACGGGCAGACGTTCAACGGCGTATCCGTACGACGCTACACCATAGAGCCTGAATGTCTCGCCAAGAACATCAGTACGATAGGTGTTATATGCCATGAGTTCGGACATGCTCTCGGCGCGCCCGACTTCTACGACACCGACTACGCATCGTCCGGCGGAGAGTTCTGCGGAACGGGCGTTTGGGACCTGCTCGGAAGCGGCGCATGGAGCGGCGAATATGGTTCGCGTCCTACGGGCATCAACGGATGGCAGAAGTATGTGTGGGGATGGACCAACCCCGTGACGCTCAACAACGACACCGTTGTGGCTGACATGCCTGCCGCAGACGTGCAGCCCGCAGCCTACCGCATGGAGACGGGCACGCCGGGCGAGTACTTCTTCATGGAGAACCGCCAGAATACGGGCACCTTCGACGGCAGTCTGCCAGGACACGGACTCATTGTTTATCACGTCAGAGAGAATATCGTTAAGGACAAACTCATCGCAAACACTATCAATGCGACATATCCGCAGGGAATTTACACGGTATGTTCCGACGCCGGAGTAGATCCTGACGAGAATGCGTCGTCTAACGGCGACGTTAACAGCGGTGCCTGCCCGTTCCCTGGCGAATACGGACACACGGCTTTCGGCGACAACACGCTGCCTTCAGCGAAATCGTCCGACGGCAGATCGTCTTATCGCCAGCTCAGCAAAATCAACGAACGCGACGGAAAGATCGGGTTCAGCTTTACGCACCTCGCAGAGCCGGTGAAACCGCAGCAACTGCAAGCTGTAGCGAACAGCGGCAATGTGGTTCTGACCTGGAAGCTGGAAGGGGTGGACGCAGCGAGCGTAGATCACTTCAACATCTACAGAAACAACAAGAAGATTGCCGAGACAACCGCAATGACGTACACCGACAGCACGCCGCTTGGTGGCATGGAGATGACTTATCAGGTGGATGTAGCATATAAGGACTCGCGACTTTCGCACCCGGTTTCGGCTACTATAATGGTGCCGTCGAACAAAGTGGAGTCGGTGCAGGCGTCTGTTGACGGCAACACGGTGCAACTCTCTTGGAGCACGGAGGCAGCACTCTCGCGCGCCGACATCTTCAGCGGCAACATCGTCACTACCGACTGCTACGGCGAGACCGTGGAGTTTGCCAACTGCTACACGCCGCGCGACCTCAGCACTTATGTAGGTGCAAAGATTACGCGCATGGCGTTCTTCCCGTCGCAGGGTCCGTCGGAGCTCACGGCTTCGTTCAGAATATACGAGGGCGATGCCGACGGAAGCAACATGACGCTTGTATCGGAGAGGAACGTCAAAGAGTTTGCTTCGGGACAGCGCCGCGACCTCAAGCTCACAACGCCCGTAACGATAAAGGCCGACAAGACTTACTGGACTGCTGTGAAGTGCGTAGGCACTCAGGGCGTGGTAAGCGTGGCGTGCGACAAGACCAGAGAGGCTACGCCGGCGCTCGGCAACCTGCTCATGCGCGACGGACGCTTCGTGGAGTCGGCTGACGCCGCAGGCAACTTCTATGTCGGAGCCACACTAAGCATGCCGGCTGCTGACAGCGGCGTAGACTACGCAGAGGCGCCCTCGTTCGAGTTCAACGCATCGACAGACCTCTTCTACCCTACTTGCTTCTTCGTGGAGTGCGACGGAAAGGCGGCGGCTTACACCACAAAGCACGAGAAGACTTTCACGGATGTAGCCAATGGAACGCACGTTTATAAGGTATCGAGCTACTATAACGGCGGCAATCTCTCTACCGGAATATCGAAACTCGTGACCGTAACCGGCGTTACCGGCATAGAAAACACCGGCTGCAGCGAAGCAACCATTAGGGCTGAGCACGGAAACATCGTCGTAGAGGGTTATAGAGGCGCCGTACGCGTCTGCAACGCTACGGGAGCTACAGTTTACCGCTCTACCGCAAACGGCGCAACAGAGCGCATTTCTCTGCCCAACGGACTATACGTTGTGTCGCTTGATATGGCGGACGGCGTGCATAGCGTGAAGGTAATGGTGGAATAACACGCAAAAAAGAGCGGAATAATACACAAAGAACAGCGGAATAATACACAAAAAAGGCATGGCTTTTATTGAGCCATGCCTTTTTTTGTGCGTTATTGTTCTCTCCACACCCTCCGCTTTAACCACATTTGTAGTATAGGATCGCTTATTGCCAGAGTTTTTGGAGCAACAGTTGTAATAATATCCTTTTCAGTAAGCGACTTCTTCAGTCGGGTGATGTTGGCAGCAGTTCCGAGTTGGTATTTCTTTAGAACAGCAGATTGCGTGAATCCCGTGTTAACGCCATTGGCAATGGCATGAAGGAAGTTCATTTGATATGAAGACATATCTTCTGTCTGTTGTATAAAGAGCGGCTCACAAGCATCAAGAAGTCGGTCTATAGCATTCTGCAGGTCGGTCTCAGTCGCTGTATCATCAGTATGAAGCCACACAAGCCATGCGAGCTGTTGCACATAAGAAGAGTAGCGGTCTGTGACACGGCATATCGACTGCGCCAGTTGCTCTGGGATATGCTTGCCAGTAACCTCAAAACGCTGGCATATAAACTCTGTCCAATCGGCCTCGCTTATCTTGCCCAGATAGAACAAGTCGCCAAAGCGATAGAAAGGATAACTGCTGTTTTGGAACATTCGCTCCATCATGTGTTTCTTGCTGCCATACAAGCAATAGCTTACATGCGACTGCAACTGCCATACGCCACGCAACTTTTTCTGGAATGTCAGCGAATCGGGGTATTCTCCTATTTGCTGGAACTCGTCTATGCACACCACTATTCTATAACCCTTCTCCTGTGCTATCAGCTCCGGCAGACGCAACACCTCCTCGGTTGTGTTGTTGCTGGCATTGTACTCAAGCGATACAGAGAAATCATTGTAAGGATCCATGCCGAAACTAACCTTAGGAACAAAACGGCTAAGAAACACCTTGGCGTTCTCCATCCATTCCTCCCATTTGGAGGAAGTAGCACGTACAACAGCTGTGGCAAACGCATTTATGAAGTCGGCTTCCGAACGTGTACCAAAAGCATCTATACGCGCAATACGAATATCATCGCTACCAACAAGCGAACACACGCGGTCGACAAGCGAAGTCTTACCCATACGACGCGGAGAAATAAGTATGGTGTTCACTCCGTAAGTGAAATTGGCTTTAAGACGGTCGGTCTCTATACGGCGATCGGTGAAAGTGTCGCCTTCTACACGTACGCCAAAGACAAAGGGAGATTCGAATTTATTTGCCATAAAAAAAATTGCATTAACGGTTAGATAATGCAAATTTACACAATTTATTCGTTTTAAACAAGGTTGTTTAAAACAACCTTGTTTAAAACTGTATTTAATCATTGCTTTGCTGTATATTGTCAGCAATGATACGGGTGATAGTCAGAGTTTTATTTCTTCACGAACTTTCTTGCTCCGAGGTCGGTCTTCACGATGTAGAGGCCGGCAGGAACGTTGCTCAGGCTGAGCGCTGTGCTTTCAGCAGAAGCCTTCGCTGTGGCTACGGTCTTGCCTGCGACATCGCTTACGAGAACAGTCTCGCCGGCGTTCGCCGTCCAATCAGATTGCGTTCGCCGTCCAATCAGATTGCGTTCGCCGTCCAATCGGATTGCGTTCGCCGTCCAATCAGATTGCGTCCGCCGTCCAATCAGATTGTGTCCGCCGTCCGATTGTATAATCATAGAATGTACACACTCAGCACCAAGTCGGATAGTAATACGTATTGTTGCTTGCTGCGGAGGCCGGAGACCTCCGCTACGGCTATGGCACATATAGATACAAATATTGCTGTCCGCTTTTACCGAACAGTAAGGTTCATCCAACATTTGAAGTGAAAATAATTTGTCTTTTATTGCAAAAACAAAGATAACCAAAAGGGCTGACACCTCGTGAGAAGTGTCAGCCCTAATTTATGTTGCTTGCAAAAGTTTCACCAGACAGCAATAATATGGGCATTTACTATCTGCGGATAACAACCTTTTTATTATTGATGATGTATGAACCAGAGTGGAGGGCTGGCATTCTCTTCAGATTTCTACCAATGAGTTTGCCATCAATAGAGTATATTGTATAACTGTCACTCTTAAGCTCGGTTATGTCCTCGATACCAGATGTATTACCTACATATACTTTATCAGACGCATTTGACTCTCCAAGATTATATACTACGGATACCTGGTAGCCACGACGCTCTTCGCCAATGTTCTTGTCGGTAAAGTTTGCCGATTTAACAGTTTCCCCGTTTATCTTCTTGCCATTGCAGAACACATTAAATCCAGCGACAGACAGAGCATAGAGCACAGATACATAACTGATATCATCTACCATAATACCATCTTTGAGTATTCCAGTATAGTGGATGGCAAAGTATTTTGCATCTGCAGGCATTGTGACCTTGACCTGCTGCCATTCGCTTGGAGCCTCGTCGGCTTTGAGCACATTGAAGGCTGACGGATCCTGCGTTGTTGTAGAGTACATGATTTCGTATGTCTCTCCCGAGATGTTCTTGTCTACCTTCTTCAGATAGAACGACACTTCGGTGCCTCCCTTTATTGCCGGAGAGATAAGATAGTCGTCGTTGTACGGCTGTGCGCCATCCATACTAATGTTTGCATACCATGCTATGAGGCACTTGTCCCCGCTGTAGGGCATGAGGTTAGAGGCCGACTCCTCGTCAAGATCGAGTTCTTTCGGACACCATACCTGGAATGCCTTGTTATCGTTTTGATAGTCGAAGTACGGGAGGTAGCTGAGTTTGCCGCTGCCGAGCTTATCGCCGTCATAAGTAATCCATTCGCCGAAGTCAGATATTGCAAACGAATCGTAGTCTTCCATTCCGTCTACCGTTGCCTCATCGGTTTTAGGCAAGACTGGAGCCGTCCATGTGAGGTTCGCATCGTTACCCTCCTTCTTTGCTTTCAAATTGGTTACACAAGGAAAGCTTGAAGCCTTCACGTCAGTGTATATATAAGCAGAAGAGTTATTGTCGACATCCTCATCCTTATCATATACCACCTCAGCCATGAACTCTACAGACTTTCCTGCTGTTGGTGCATTAACGTTGGCATGAAGTTCCAATGTCTTGGTCTCGCCTGGTTTTATCTCATCGCCATCAATGGTGCTGACAACCTCGCTGTTCTGCTTCAGCACTATGGTGTAGTCCTTTGCACTCTTGGTTCCTCTGTTCGAGTACGTCACAGAGAAAGCGCAGTCGTCGTTGATGTTTGCATTCTCCGGTCCAGAGAAAGCTGTCACAGCCAGGTCATTGTCCTTCTGTTCGTCAAAGTGAATATTGTCCACATAATAGTACATCCAATCGTTGTTGGTGTATCCTCTTAAAGCCACCAGGATGTATTTGCAGTTCTTGTATTTTTCGAGTGATACGCGGTGTTCTACCCATCCGTATTTATCGTTTGCTGCCGTGAATGTGTCTATAGGCTCTTCGAAGTCGCCACCGTCCGGCGCTACCTCAATCATAAGCTTTGTCTGCTTGTTGTCAGATGCCACAGAGTTCGCTTCCCAATGGAACATGTAGAAGCTGAAAGTAGGCTTTGTAGTGCCTTCCATAGACACAGCCGGAGTGATGAGTCGGCTGTCAACACAACTTTCTCCCCACTTGTTTGTAAACTTTACGAATCCGCGGTCGTTGTCCTGCGGCGAGCCGCCACCGTCGTCAGATCGCATGGTTTCCCATCCAAGAGAGCCTTGCACGTTCTTGTACGACCAAGGATTAAGGTTGAGACGGCCGTTCGAGAACGATTCGTCAACGGGGAACGTGTATGGCTTGCCGACACCAATGAACTGTGTGGCGCCCTTGCTTCTACCGGCCTTGTTGTCGGCTGTCACAGCATAATAGTACACTTCCTGCATATCCTTCACCTCCTCCTCTATGCTTGTGTCGGTGTAGGTGAGGTCCTTGATGTTGGTGGCAATAGGCGTGAAGTCATTCTTGCTTAAACTGCGCCATATAGTGTATGAGATATCGTTAATATTGAAGTATCCGCCGTTTTCGCCCTTTTCAGGAGCTTCCCATGTGAGCTTCACGTGCATGTTTCCGTCAACAGTTTTGATCTTGAGATTTTTCACTGGTTCAGAAATGTCAAATCCTGCCCATACTGACTTGCTCACGTCAATACCCATCTTGCCATTGTATTCTGCTACAACCTTGTAGGTATTATTGCCGTTCACTGCTTTTACGTCCTTAAATGATATAGGCTGTCCTGCATCGAGGGTGAGTTTCTTTATCTCGGTGTCTTCGGTAACGGTGTTCTCCTCATCGCCATCCTCGCTTTCCAGCGTTTTCACTGTGTATATGTGAATGTTCATGCTGCCGCTGATAGCCTTTCCGTTGAGCAACTTTTCAGGAGCCTTGAAATGCAGATTGACAGCGTTGGCGCCGTTCTGGTCTGCCGCTACTACAAATTCGCTTACAGCCTCCGGCACGTCCGACTCTATGCCCTGCTCTATATTAACGTTGAAAAGATTGAGGTAAGAGCTGCTTGCATCGCTGTAGTTGAGGAAACCGATATAGTAGTTGCCGTCCTCTTCCACTGTGAATGTGGTATCGTGTGTTGTCTGCCATGTGTCGTAGACCCCGTTGAGATCGATTATTTCGGTCTGCCCATCGGGTGTTGCTGTCTTGCCAACAGTCACCTTGAGGTTCGAGGCCGCGCCCATATTGACGTCAAACTTGAGCTTGTACATGTGCTTTCCGTCGAGGTGCATTGCCGGTGTGAAGAGCCAGTCGTTTCCCTTGTTCTTGCCGTTCGAACAATACTGCATGAGTTTCTCGTCTTCTTTCCAGAACCATGTGGCCTGGTTGTTCTCTCCGTCGTTGTCCACATCTACAATAGTGTAGAGCTGCTTGCACATATCTCCGTCACTAAAATTCTCCGAGTAAGGCAGTTCGCACGCGCCTATAGAAAGCACGTGGTTCGATGTGGCGCTTCCGCCTTCAGTGCCGTTGCTGTATGCAGTCACTGTATAGCTGTATTTTCCGGTAGTGTTCGGCAGAGTTTCCTTGAAGGTCGTATTCTTAATATTCTTGGCAACGACAGTAGAAGAAGAATCGCCCATGAGTCTCGTCACATTGTAGGTTACTTCGTCAGGATTGATATATCCGTCGTTTAAACCCACCGTAGGTGCATCCCAAGTGAGAGTTGCCACCTTGTTGTTGAGTGTAAGATTCACGTTTGACGGTGATGTTGCTACGTCCTTACCGATGAACACGGTAGTTGTGACCTTGCTGCTCTGTCCTGCTTCATTAGATGCGTTCGCGAAGAGCGAGTAGAGCTTGTTGGCGTCGAAAGACACGTTTTCTTTCTTCACTGTAGCACCTGGAGCCACGGTCTGTTCCGTCAGTATCTCGTCGCCTGAGCAAATCTTCACCTTCACCTGCCCGTTGAGGGCAGTGCCATCGGCAGCCTTTGTTGGAGCCTTGCATTGGATAATGCCAACGGTGCCACCGTTTACATTGGGCTTGAATGACAGTTCTGTTACGGGCATCGGAGCCTTATCTGCAATTTCAGCCTTCTTCACGTACAGTCCGATAAACTCTTCGTGATTCGGCATGTCGCAGATCTTGTATGCCGTGGCAGTTGTAGTGTTCACCTGAAAGAGTGCAGAACTGTCATCGTTCATAAAGCCCCAATAGAGCAGTCCTGAATTCGGGTCAAATGTCATCGACTGCGAGAACTTCGGTCTCTGCTTCGTGTCGCCGATGAGTGTTGAAGCGCCGGTGGTCTTGTCTATCTTGTAGAGCATACCGAAGTCGGAGATGCCGTATAGAACACCGTTAGGAGAAGCAGCCAGTGTGAGGTACGAACGCTCCAGGTCTGCAACCTTCTTGAAGTTGCCGTCCTCTTCATTCATTGTACTAAGGATATACGGACCACCGTAGTTCTCGCTTGTCACGGCATATATCTTCTTTGTCTGCTCGTCGTAGGTTACAGCCGACGAATTTACATAGTTCTCCCACTCAGTGGAAGGCTCCAGAACCTTTTCCACTTCCCATGTTTCCGGATTATATATGCTGCATGCCGCATACATCACCCATCCCCATGCTTCTTCCATGTAGAAGGTGTAGTATTTGCCGTTTGCATATACAGCTGCCTTCGACTTAAATCCAGCATCTGTCTTCACTGGACTGACGGTTGTGGATGGCATTGCCTGGAAGCTATAGATACCATACTGACTTTCTGCGGTCATTGTCTCTGAGAATACAAGATTGCCGTAGAGATTGCTGTTGTCACCAACCGATTTGATGAAAGCAGGTCGGTTGTCGTTGGCGACTTTGAATTTTCTTTCTCCGTAGAATGGAGAGTCTGACATGGTTTTTACCGTTGTGATTTGCTTTGCATTAGCCCTACCTTCATTCGGCTTCGGATATTTACCCAATTGCCCTTGACCGAATGCTGTAGTACACAACAAAAGGAATGCAGAAAATAGACTCTTTCTCATACGCTATTATTTTAATTAATAGATTATATTGGTACACAAGAGTAAATGAATCAAAAATATTTCCAATAAAAGAAATAGATATTTTCAATAAATCTCCTAAAAAAAAAAAAGAACAGACTACAATGTCTGATTGCTAAAGACTTATGATAGGTTTTAAGAAGAATCCTTAGCGGGGGCATGCACCCCCGCTAAGGATAAAAGAGTTTTTTTATTTCTTCACGAACTTTCTTGTTCCGAGGTCGGTCTTCACGATGTAGAGGCCGGCAGGAACGTTGCTCAGACTGAGCGCTGTGCTTTCTGCGGAAGCCTTCGCTGTGGCTACGGTCTTGCCTGCGACATCGCTTACGAGAACAGTCTCGCCGGCGTGTGTGCCGCTAACGGTGAGAAGGTCGCCGTCGAGACGAACGTCGAAGGCTACGGAGCCGTCAGAGGTGAGAGCTACTGATGTCTCAGAGCCCTTCACGTTTGCCCATGCCACGAGGTTGAGACCTACGCCCTTGTACTCGGCGTCGAGAGCGTCAACCGGACAGTAAGAACCGTCGGGAACGAAGGTAGATGTCTCGGGAACGGCTGTAGGCTGAACGTAGAGTGTTGTAACCTTGCTGCGGTGAGTGAATCCGCCGAAGCCAACTTCTGTGCGTGAGAGGTTAGCATCAGGCTCGTCGAACCAGAGTCCGTCAGAGAATTCGAAGGCAACGTAGAACGGTCCGTCGGCAACGATAGGCTTGTCGAACTGTATGCCGCGCATCTCAGCCTCAGAGAGTCCGAGTGTGCCGAAGAGTCCCTTCATTGTAGAGGTGTAACGTCCGAACTCCTTCGAAGTGTCGGGCTTGCCGTCCTTCTCGCCGTAGAGCACGATGCTAACGGGCTCGTTAGCCTGCTCGTTGTAGTAGCGGCTTGCCAGGTTGTAGTAGCAGAGATAGAGCGTGACGCTCGTCACGGCGTACTCGTTTCCTGCCGGAAGGTCGAAGCGCTCGGCGAAGTGCTTGTAGTAATGGTTAGCGCCCGTCACCCAGTCGCACGATGCTGTAGCGAACGAGGGCACCTTGCTGCGTGTCCAGAGCTGGTCTTCGTTGGGGTTAGAAACGCCTATCGGCAGCTGTGCTTTCTCGCCTCTTACAAGCTCTACGCTCACCTTCTCGGATGTAGAGCTTTCGCCGCGCTCGTTGGTTACGGTGAGCTTCACATTGTAGTCGCCGTCCTGCGGGAACATGAATGTCGGGTTAGGCTCGGTAGAAGTCTCGGGCTGCGCGCCTGGCACCTCCCAGAGATAAGTGTCGGCATCGGTGCTCTGGTTCACCATCTGCACCTTAGAGCCTTCGAAGGTGATGAGCTTGCTGTTCATAAGGTCGAAATAACCGTTGAACGAGAACACGGCTCTCGGCTTTGCCTTAGCTTCGGGCGATGTAACGGTGAAGAGGTCGATGCACGCCTCGCCTGCGTATGTGTCCTCGCCGCCGAGTGCGAACGAGAAGCAGTAGTCGCCGTCTTCCTCAGGCGTGTACTTCACGGTGTGCTTTGTCCAAGCCTCGTTGGTGTAGCGCGGGAGCGTAAGCAGCGGGGTATGGAACTCGGAGTCCTGCTCGTCGCCTACGGTGAAGCTGAAGTCGCTGGCGTGTCCGTAGTCGAGGTTGCCCGGCATGTAGAGGTAGAACGACGCTGTGTATTCTACGCCTGCCTGCATGTGGAAGTAAGGCGTATAGATGCGGTCGTCGCGCTGCACGCGGCTCTCGGGTGCTATGAGATAGTAGGAGCCGTCGGCAGCCTTGAGGTCGTCGGTGTTGGCTGTGATGAACGTTGAGGTGCCCGTTGCGAGCCATCCCTTAGGCACGTATGTGGTGCCGTCGTAGTCCTTGTTCTCGTTGTCGAACGACTGCGAGTAGGGCAGTTCGCAAACCACCTTGTCGGGGTCGCCTGGGTCAACGGTGCTGCCGCCCGGCTCGTCGCCCGTAACCTCAAAGTCGTCGAGTGCTACGTAGCCCGAGTTGTAGAGCTGACTGGTTATGTTTATCGCGAAAGCATATTCGCCGTCGGCTTCTGGGGTGAAGGTGTATGTCTGCTGTGTCCACTCGCTGAGAACGGTCTTGCCGGTCTCGCCTACGAGCGTTGTTGCAGCCTCGCGTGTCTGGTCGGTGCCCACATAGAGCGCCACGTTATTGTTGTAGGCAGCAGGAGCCACGCCGCCCGGCATGTGCAGCCAGTAGCTCACGGTGTATGCTACGCCTGCCTTCAGCGTCAGCTTGCGGGTGTATACCCAGCTGTCGCGTCCCATGCTCGATGATGCCATCGTGCCGAGCACGTACGAACCGGAGTGGTTGCCCGATCCGAGATACGCTCCCTCGTAGCGCTTAACGGGAACGGCTGAGGCGTCGCCGAGCCATCCGTCGGGCAATGTAGCGCCTGCGCTGAACGTGGCGTCGTCGTCAAAGGTTTCAAGATAGGAGAACTCCTTTGCTTGTGTGGATGTTGCAAACAATCCGAAGAACAATGCAACTGCTGCTTGTCGTGTAAATAATTCCATACGCAACTTACTTTTTGTTAATGATTTATTACTCTCTGCTTACAAAAGTAGTGGTATTATTGGGTTTAATATTAACAAACTGCGTTAATAAATATTAATCACACGGTTTTTAATAGATAACGATGCAAATAGTAGGAGGCTACGGCATTAGCTTTTTACTTTTTTACTTTTAAAACACGCAAATATCAGATAAGCAGGTGCGCTATTTCTTGCGAATCAGCGTCAATCCGTCGCGCATGGGCAGTATGAGCTGCTCCACACGTTCGTCGGCAGCCACATAGTCGTTGAATCGGCGTATGCCGAGCGTCTGCTGGTCGTGGTCGTAGGCTGGGTCGGTGACGTGTCCGTCCCAGAGCGTGTTGTCGGCGAGTATGAATCCGCCTGGTCGCAGCAGCGCGAGCACCATCTCGTATGTCTCCACATACGTGCGCTTGTCGCCGTCGACGAACGCCATGTCGAACGTCACGCCCAGCTCGGGCGCCTTCTCGTTCGCATCGCCGATGATGAAGCTTATCTTGTCGGCGTAGGGCGAGCCTTCTATCCACGGGCGGGTGAAGTCTTCCATCTCGTCGTTTATCTCGAACGTGTAGAGATGCGCGCCTTCGGGCAGACCCTCGGCGAGGCAGAGAGCGCTGTAGCCCGAGAACGTACCCACTTCGAGCACGTTCTGCGGCTGCACCATCTCGACGAGCATCTTCAGCAGTCGGCCCTGCAGGTGTCCCGACGCCATGCGTCCGTGTATGGTGTGGATGTTTGTGGCACGATAGAGGCGATAGAGATAGTCGCCCTCGGTAGAGGTGTGTTCGCGTACGTATTTGTCGAGTTCTTCTGTCATTTTTTTCGTTGTTGTCTGCTATGTTGTGTGTCAGAACTAAATATTTAACTGTAGGAATGCCGTAGCCTCCTACTCTTCCTTCATCGGGTCGCGCTCTGCGGTCCAGTCGAGCAGCGCTTCGAGAGCCAGTCGGTACGAGTTCATGCCGAAGCCACTTATCACGCCGAGGCACGCCGCCGCCATCATCGACTTGTGGCGGAACTCCTCGCGCTTATGCACGTTGCTGATGTGAACCTCGATGACCGGTGCGCTTATGGAGCGGATGCAGTCGAGCAGCGCCACTGAGGTGTGTGTGTATGCGCCGGCGTTGAGGATGATGCCGTCCGACTCGAAGCCTGCTTCCTGCAGCTTGTCGATGAGCACGCCCTCTATGTTGCTCTGATAGTAGTCGATATCCACGTCGGGATACTGACGGCAAAGCTGGTTGAGATACTGTTCGAAAGAGGTGTTGCCGTAGATGCTCGGCTCGCGTGTGCCAAGCATGTTGAGGTTCGGTCCGTTGATGATTGTTATTTTCATATAGGAGTTTTGAATTTTGAATTTTGAGTTTTGAGTTTTGAGTTGTTGCCTGCGGCAATTTTGAGTTTTGAATTTTGAGTTTTGAATTGTCGGCTGCGCCGATTAGGAATTATTCAATTATGAGTTTTGAATTCACAACTCACAATTCCTAACTCATAAATTCAAAATGCGCGAAGCGCACAATTCAAAATTCAAAACTCAAAATTCAAAACTCATTACCATCCCGACGTTGCGCCACCGCCTCCCGTCGAACCGCCACCGAAGTTTCCGCCGAAGCTGCCTCCGCCGTAGCCTCCGCCGCGGCCTCCCATGCCGCCGAGCATTGCGCCGGTTATGAAGGCGGCAGCGTTGCCCGAGTCGTCGATGTTCTCGTCGCGTGTAAAGGTATGTCCGCAGTGGGGGCAGATGAATGTAGAGCGGCGCACGCGGCGTCCGTTAGTGAGTCGGAGCGTCTGGCGAGCCACGCACTTCACGCCCTTGTGGCGGCACTTCGGGCAGCGCTGCTTCTCGCCGAGCAGTGCGATGAAGAAGATTGCCAAGCCCACCATCACCGCCACCGCGATAAGCGCCCCAAGCATGCCGTCGTCGTCGTCAGCAGGTTCTGGCTTCATCGTGCCGTCGAGCACCTTCGCCGCAGCCCTCACGCCGTCAACCATGCCGCCGTCCCAGTCGCCCGCCTTGAAGCGCGGCACCATGCGCTGCATCTGTATGCGCTTCGACATGGCGTCGGTCATGGTGCCCTCCAAGCCGTAGCCCACGGTGAAGCGCACCTTGCGCTGGTCGGCTACAAAGAGAATGAGCAGTCCGTTGTCGCTCTTCTTCTTGCCTATGCCCCACTGGCGGAACAGCTCGTGACCGAAGTTGAAGATGTCTGCCTCGCCAATGCTGGGCAGCATCACCACAGCCGTCTCTATGCCCGTGCTGGCTTCGAGCCGTCCGAGCACGGCGTTGATGGTGTCGCGTGCCGAGGCGGAGAGAATGTGCGACGGGTCGGAAACATACTGGCGCACGTCGCTCAGACGCACGTTGGGCACGTCCTGCAGCGTGTATTGCTTCGCCTCGCCCGCCGCAAATGTCAGCGTTGCGACGAGAGAGAGAATCAGTAGGCTTATGACTCGTGTTATTTTCATATTATTATTAACCCGTTTACATGTTGACTTGTCAACTCGTCAACTTAAAAAGATGTAATCTCCTTGTCAACTCGTCAACTATTAAAACCTAAAACTCCACCTTCGGAGCCTTCTCTGCACCAGCCTCAGCCTCGAAGTAGTTACGCTTCTCGAAGCCGAACATCGAAGCGATGATGTTGCGCGGGAAGCGGCGGAGCGATGTGTTATACTCCTTTGCAGAGTCGTTGAAGTCCTTGCGAGCCACGTTGATGCGATTCTCCGTGCCTTCGAGCTGCGACTGCAGTTCGAGGAAGTTCTGGTTAGCCTTCAGGTCGGGATAGTTCTCGGTGATGGCGAGCAACTTGCCAAGCGCTGTCGTCACGTCGCCCTGCGCCTTCTGATAAGCCGCGAGCTGCTGCGGAGTGCAGTTAGACGGGTCTATCTTCACCTGCGTAGCCTGCGAGCGCGCCGCCATAACCGCCTCAAGAGTCTGACTCTCGTGCTTAGCGTAGCCCTTCACGGTATTCACGAGGTTAGGGATAAGGTCGCTGCGACGCTGATACTGCGTCTCTACATTAGCCCACTGGTTGCTTACGTTCTCGTCCATTCCGACAAGTCCGTTATACGATAATATGCCCCAAAGAGCTACTAACACTATCACCACGATGGTGATGATCAATCCTTTGTTCTTCTTCATAAATTATAATGTTGTTAATGGTGTGTGTGGTGTGGTGAGATGGTGAAATTTGTAATTCAAAATTGAATAATTCAACATCGGCGAAGCCGACAATTCAACATTCAAAAACTCCCCACCAATTAATAATTAAAAATTAATAATTAATAATTACTCAGATTTGTCCTGCTTCCACTTGTCTTACTATTCGCTCCGTGTATCGGTCTACGCCGTTCGGGTCGTACTTCTTCATGAGCGAAGCGCCGAAGAGCGCCGCGAACGCCTGGTAGAATCCCGCACGTATCGGACCGAGGAACGCCTGCACCAGCTGATACGACGACGAGTCGCACTCTCTATAAACGAGTTTTATGAGCAGTTTGCCCTGCGAGTATGTGAGCTTCTTCATTCGTGGCGTGTACTCGGCTCTGATGCCTCGTTCCACGCGCTTCAGATGCTCGTCCTTCGCCTTCTTGTTGGGCAGCGTCTGCAGGAAGTCGTACGTCTCGATGATGATGTTGTTCACCTCCTTCGCTATCGGCAGCACCTTCTTCACGTTAGCCACAAGACGGTTGTAAGCCTGGCGCTGCTTGTCGTTCTTGAAAACCAGTTGCGGGTAGACCGCGAGCGGATTCAGCTCTACATACTGTATGCTGTCGCCCTCGTACAGAGCCTTGCCCACCTTCACGAGCGGCACGAAGGCAGGCAGATCGGTGCCGTCGCCGCCGTCGGTCTCGCCGGAAACATCCAAACCTGCCTGCGCCATCAGCGCAAGATGGCAGAAGATGAATATAATAAGTAGTGATA
>ERZ1034730.89-NODE-89-length-41098-cov-13.265843_pt1 | contig 41098 bp, 56 predicted proteins | sample MGYA00520650_ERZ1034730 | MGnify/ENA primary metagenome ERZ1034730 (study PRJEB33766, sample SAMN09781702) | gut metagenome | biome: gut microbiome | host: Homo sapiens | place: Madagascar | study: EMG produced TPA metagenomics assembly of the PRJNA485056 data set... | reverse complement strand
GTGGTGGGCCCACCAGGACTCGAACCTGGGACGGGGCGGTTATGAGCCGCCTGCTCTAACCAACTGAGCTATAGGCCCGCAATATCGACATATGTTATTTTAGCATAAGTGGGACCATTTGTACATAAGTTTCCAACTTTTTTCTTTCCTCGATAAAATCTAGCAAATCCGGTTTTTCATCATTCGCTGTATACCCCTCTTCCGTGCAATTTCAACTCTATTTTCTAAAAGTTTTTGACGGATTTTTGACGAATTTGAAATCCAGTTACTTGGAGATGTAAGCATAAAGAGCGCATCCCGTGATGGCAATCCATAAATTTCGCTGGCGAGTTTTCACTCTAATTTTCCTTTTTGCCTCGTCCTCTAACTGCTGCAAGGATTGATTGGCTCTCTCTAATGACCGCTGCGTCGCTTCGTTCAAGCTCTTTGACGCGGTCAGCTCTTTCTGCGCTGTTTCTAATTGCTCCCTCTGCTCGGTCAAGAGCTGCTGCTTGGTCTCGTTGTTCTTCGCGAGCTGATTCGAGTTCGCTTCGAGTCTCGTCAGCTCGCTTTCCGATATCTGATACATCTCCTCTGCCTGCGAAGTAGAACCAGCCGCCAGCCACAAGGAGAGCACCAGCGGCAAGAAGAGCCATTTTCTTTGAGATTTCCACATTCTGCCTCCTAGTACCATTCGCTCATGTCGTAATTCTCTCCGCCGATGCTATAGCAATCGGTCCACTGCCAGCTCGCGAGAATGTTGTCCGGGTAACTATCTCGGAAACCGCACTCGCTCGTCCCGTACTGGGCACACCAATAGGGGACGTAGTCTGCGAGATCTTCCACGCCGATGGATGTTTCCAGTATGTACAGGCTTGCATAGATCCCCGCCTGGTAGTCTTTTGCGTTGCAAGCGGAGATAAATGCGCTGCACACGGCGGTGAGGTTTTCTTTATCAAGGGCGAGCACTTCAGGATCTTCTACATCAAACCAGATACCCAGCTCGGGCGCCCCGCAGCCCAGCGCGTTCAGGGCGTCCATGACGGCTTCGGCTTCTTCTTCGGCGCGCGCTGCGGTCTTCGCGTGAGTATAGCAATAGACGCCCCATGGAAGGCCGCGTGCGGCGGCTGCGGAGATGTGCTTCCCGTGAAGCTCGGAGAGCGTACGCCCTTCACTGATTTTTACGATAACACCCTCTACGCCTTCGTCAATCATATGTGACCAGTTGATGTGATCATTCCAGTCTGAGATATCTATGACTTTCATGACTGCCCCTTTCTTTTCACTAAAGCCGCCAAATTATGTACCGCAGAAATGCCAGCGTCATCCAAGTTTTCGATAATGCTCAAAAATTCAGACGCCGCTAAGTAAGATACGCAAAGCGGCATAACTAAACCGAAACGGTGTACCTGTTCCGTCATGGTATCCATGATAGAGCCAGCCATGACTACGATGACATAGACTATGATCTTCCCGCAAAACTGCACTTTCATCGCTTTGCTGGATATAACGCCCATGCGATGGGTCTGCGGAATTGCCTTGATGCTTTCTACAAGGCTAGGCGTATAATCATCAGTCTTGATTGTGTTATGCGCCAATTCTATCCACTTTGTGGCCAAGTCTATGACAATGAGTATCACGAACAGGGACACAAGCTCCAAATGAAATTGTGCAGCAGCTAGCATCCCACTCGCTATGATTTTTACCTCCCAGTAGTTTCCAAGACGACTGGCCGCTTTGCTGATGGCTTCTGAAAACTGATCAAATTCCATGTTTTCCCTCCAAATCCATGATTTTCCCTTCTTTCTATGCTGCTCTTAATAATCAGTGACGTCTGGTGTATGGTTGTTGATTTCAGGAGACCATGAAATTGTAAATTTAAGGCTATCTGAATCTTGGGAGTTCATACCTTCCCCAATCCATTCTACATTACTCGTGATATTCCATAAGGTTGGAACGCCATAAAATTTTTGGGTCTGCTCTTCCGAATATTCATATGGGTACTCTCCTTGGAGTTTATACTTTTTACCAGGAGTCACTGCTACAAACTTAGTTATGTCGACGTGCTCACTATAGTCACTCACCCCGTATAACCTCGCTTTGACGACACGTATCGCAGCAGGGATGATAAATTCACCTCTGAATAAAAAATCAACAGAGTTTGTTGGCACATTAACTTGTGCTGCCGATGCAGTAAACGATGTATTATTTGTAAATGTTCCTGATTTCATTGTTCCTCCTTCATGCGTAATCAATAATCTGTAACACTAGGCTTATGTGCGTTTATTGCTGGACTCCAATAAACAGTGTAACTAATCCTTATTGCGTCTGGATACTCCTCCGGCGATTTACCAACCCAGTAGACATCGCTGCGTATGTTACGTAAGAAGGGCTCACCTTCATCGCCACCATGATGGATAACTGGAATCCATCCAGTAAGCTCGTATTTTTTATTAGGAGTTACCCCGATGTAATTACCTGATACTTCCACTACTCTAACACCATCTGGAATGGTAATCTCCGCAAGCTCACCATTGTCAACCGTTATTCTTTGACTTCCTGTCGGTACACTTGACGTGGCTCCACTAGCACTAAATGTCATATCGCTATTGATCCTCCCCCCCGCATTGACATTTAATGTCCCTGCGGTATAGCCATCAGCAGCGATAACTTCTGCTTCATAGGATGTACCCTTTGGGATAGTAAAGGACGATGTGTGATCTGTACCCCCGCTCTTTTGCGGCGTGTATACGTGGATCGTCTGATTAGCACTTTGTGTAATTGTTACGTTGACATAAGTGACGGCTTCTTTCCATGCAGCATAGATCACACCGTCTTTTTCTACTCTTAAATGGGTCGCATTGGCATCTGTAGTACTTCCTAGCTTTACATACCCTTTTGCTCCGTCAACCTCAAGAGCGAGGTAAGGACTGCCGCCTACTTCTTCGGCTGTTGTATAAATATTACAGGTCTCTTCCGTTCCGCCTGTTTTGAGAATGTGAAGTTTTTTTGTAAGTGTCCCCATCGTGTCCTCCTATTTTACCCATATTTGTTTACCGTCAATATCCAACACGGTATCACGATTAACGGCTTTCAGCTTGTCTAATTCTGCATTTACCTCTGCTAGCTCCTGCTCGTTCGCCTTCAGATCTGCATACAGACGGTCGCGCTGAAGTTCGACGGTGTGCTTTTCTTCAGCAGTACATCCGCCTAACCAATGTATGATGGCGTTTTTTATTCTATCCATACTTTACCTCCGGGGATGGTTAAGGATGTGGATACAACAACATTATCGGCCGTTACTTTCCCTGTAAAGGTGGGGGATTCTTTCGGCGCATAAGTTTTTGAACCCTCTTTATCGATCGCGCTTTTAGTCCCCTCTTCGATAGCGGCAGCAAGCCCTACCACCTGGGAAGCTTCCGTCTCTGGATGCGATGTTTCGTATTGCTTTGTCGTCTCGTTGTAAGACTGCCACGTTTCTTTTAATGCCATTGTTATACTCCTTTCGTCCACACGTCGGCGCCCTCCGGTTTGTCCTTGGAGGAAACAATGGACCAAACTGGTTTGTTTGTCCCATCTGCTTTCTTGATAATAAACTTCGGTCTTGTTTTAATTGATTTGATTTCTTCGGCCATGTCCGCAACTTTAATCGTTGCTGTTTTCCCAGTTTTCTCGCGAATTGCGTTCCCTATGGCTTTAAGATTGGTATCTGATACTAACCCTTTCATGTTTCACCTAGAATTCTTTCTCATCGAAACTTTCGTAATCAGCAGCCGTGCCTGTCCCTGTAGCGAAAGTCCCGTCGGCTTGATAGAATGTCTTGCCTGCTTTGACGTCCGCTACTGTGGCGCTGGTATCTGAAATCTCGACGTACCTTGCTATACCTCCCGTTGTTGTTGGAATAATCACGGAAGGTACACCAAAATATGCAGCTCCGGCTATCTTCACGTTTTGTTTCATAGCGTCTCCTATTTGATGGTGAGTGCTTTAGTGATTGCGTCCTGTGTGACGGAAATCAATGAGAGTGCGCCGGTTATTTTTGAACCATTTACATAGGCTGTCTTCCCTTTAATGATTTCTCCTGCGGTCGCTGTCCCATCTTTGGTTTCTACTACGCTGCTGGAGCCGCTCACTCCTAATACGGTGACACCCGCTTTGATATTTCCGGAAATCAGCTTGGCCTGCTCGGCTGCATCGATGATGACTGCACCAGCGCCGTTGTGATAGCCCTCCGGAATGATGTACTTTCCATCCTTAGTGCCAACAGATCCGGTGACTGCACCATTATTTGGCATGGAGCCGGTAACCAGGCCGTCTGCATTGTGACTTGTTTTCCCGACTAGAATGTCACCGGCGCCTGCTGTGTCTGATGACGTGTCGTAGAAATCTGCATTCCCTTCGCCCTTGGCTAATGGAATGGATACTTTCGGTACGTTTTCGTAGGTCGCGCCGTTGATTTTTACATTTTTACTCATACTCTTTCTCCTTATTCGACAATTAGTGCTTCTCCGTTGTAAGAAATTTTCCCGTAGTTCTGAGGGATTTTTCTGACAATCACTTTAGAAAGGCAGCCTCTCACTCCTTCGGGCGTGATGATCTGATCCTTGGCTGAAGGAATGACTTCTCTTTCCTGGTATGACATTTCTTCTCTGGAACCAAACGAGAGAAACTCTCCTTGAATCTGAGGTTCTGCAGTGAAGATCCCTTTAAGCGGTCCCATCAGAACGTCACCTCTTCGCAGATCTTCAGAATATGCGGAGGGATAATGGTTCTTACTGTCCCGTATTGCTTCGTAAGCTGCACGTCATAGCAGTATCTTCCGTATGGAAGGGCCTTCGTGTCTTCAGGCATGAGAAACAGCATCCCGTTGGTAATTTCTTTTTGAAAAAGTGCTTCGCCGTCTGTTGTCTTTTTCTTGACGGTAAAAAGGACTTTGTCTCCCTCTTCGAAGTTGTACTCTGTATCATCCATGTACGTGACTTTTAAAGGGAATACGGCAGTGTCTCCCCTTGTCAGGTACAGGTTGTTCTGTATGACTTTGTACATAGCTACCTCCTAGAATGATCTCTCGTCGAATTCAAGGATCATAGAAATGGCGTCCTGAATCTTCTGCTCTGTCTGCTCTTTTGTGTAGTAGGATTCGGGATCGAAGCCTGCCGCCTCCTTGGCGATTTCAGAATAATGCTTCGCGCTTTCTACCTGCTCGAGCAGTTCGTCCTTGATGTTTACTCCATAGCTGTCAAGACTATCAAGCAGTTTTCTAGTGTAATCCTGCAGATCGGTTTCGCAATTATCTTCCAGCTCCATAGCGAAGTCTTGGAATTCTTTCCTCTTGTCTTCGAAAATAGTAAGAACATTCTTACAGTTGATCTCACTGGCTTCCGCTCTATCCGCGCTCTGTGCTGCCTCCGTAGCGGCTTTGCCGGCCTGCTCGATGTACTGACCTATGGCGTTCTGATAGTCTTCGTTGACGAGCTTCCCGCCTCTCCAAACGATGACATTCCCCTCTTTGGGATAAGGGAAATTCGTACGGTAAGCATCCGGATCAGCCGATTCCGGGATCTGAATGGAGCGTTTCTGCTTCTCATTCAAGTCCTGGATGATCATGGTGATTTTGTCCAGTGCATCTTCGATGACATTGAACGGCCATACATTTCCTAATGAAGACTCTTGGTTAATCTTGATGCTGCGATAAATCAGAAGACGCTCACCATACTGAAGGACTGGCGGTCGCTCGGCTTCCGGCTTGTCTTCTCCAGGGGAATAGCCAGGGAAATGAACCGTCCTTGATGTGTCGTCGATGAAGTAGTCTCCCTTGAGCTCTGTGGTTTCATTATCTTTGCTTACCCGCGCTACCGTAATATCTTTTTTGTCCAGGAAAGGGAACGATATGGGAAATGCGGTATTCGTCCCGTCCCCTTTGTACAGTGCGCGGTTGACGCTTGTATTGATCATGTAATCCCTCCTTTCTAAATGAATCGCTGACTCACTTCTACGGATGGCAACCAATCAGCCGATAATAAAATCGTTCGATCATTTTTTCTTCTCCTTGAGTGTTTTGTCCCAAAGTGATTTTCTGAACCAATCCCACATGGTGAATTCAGTATCTGTGCAGGCCATTCGCATGAAGTTCCAGAAGGCATCTGTGATGGTATCCGGGACGGGTATGGATGTCCTTGTGATGGCCTTGGTGGCTCCTCTCCCCATCTCGATCAGGTCTCCTTTCTTGGCCGCTTTGAGAAAGTTTTCCATGTGTTTTAAGGTGTCGAAGAATGGAGCATCCGGAGCGGCGGACCCGAAGGATTTCCCCGTAAAGAAGTCAACCGTCCACGGGACGGCTTCTCTTGCAAGAGGGACGCCGCCAATGGGGCCGCCGGAGGCGATGACATGGAGGAATTTCTTCTTCCATTTATCTTCATCATCAGTGTCGTCGCCGATTTCTCGTAAGGTTGTTTCGACTAAAGCGCCTAGGATCCACCAATACCACGTGCCTGCGAGGAGCGGCTTCACGTCTCCCTTGTCGTATAAGGTGTACCCTGCGCGGATAAACTGGTTCGTGACAAGGTTCGTGTAGCTATAGAAAGTGGTCATCTGTGCAAGAATTCCGTTCTTTCTGGTAAAGCTGGTCTGGTCTTTGGTCTCATTGGATCCGAAGGTCTCTCGTACGGCTTTATCGGCAAGTCTCACGGCTTCTGCGTCCATCTCGTCTCTATTGAGCTTGCCTTCGATTTCCATAGCGGCCATGGCTCTCTTGTAAGTGAATAACCATTCAGGCAGGGAAAACATTTCATCCGTTGCTTGGATGAGCCAGTAGGCCTTGGAATTTAAAGTGTCGACGCCATACTTACCGTGCTCGATCTTGGAGCGGAACTCGGACTCGTTCTTCCCTACCGGCAATCTGTCCTGCATGTACATATCCCGATCGATGGTGGCCCCTCGGTCTCTCATCATAGTGGACTTGGTTTGAATAAATCGCCGCTGCTCTACGATGTTCCCATGAAAATAGAAATCTCCGACGGCCTTTATGGCATTGGCTGCTCCCATCCGTTCCATCATGCCGGTGATGTTCCCGATATTCAGTAAAGCTGTGGAGAATCGGAACCCCATCGTTGTGAAGTTGAAGCGCCGCCGGGCTCTGCCTAAGGTAGAGTCCCATTCGCTCATATCCTTGATCGATGAGTGCCAGCAGTCCTTGGCCCATCCCTGCAGCAGGGAAAGGGTTTCCGGGCCTGCGGTGTTTTCGATAGCTGCCACGACTTCTTTCCGATTGAGGAGCTTGTAGACGTCTACGGTGGCTTCTCTCATGGCGATGTGCTGCATGGCTTCGTTCACAGCTTCTACGTACACATCGAGGTCGAGGCGGAGCTTCTGCCCACCGGATGTTCCTGCACGCTGCTTGGTACTCCCCATGCCTAAGGAGAAGGAGGAAATATTCTGCATGTCCATCTTGGCGATGTCTGTTGTTGAGAAGTTACTTGTCTTTGCGCTGCTTAATGGATCGTACTTGATTCTATAGTACGCTCCATGGATGACACGTCCCGATTTCAGCGTGAAGTCTTCACCCTGGACTTTCCCTAGGGGTGTGCCATAGAGATCGTTCTGGACTTTGTTCCTCTCACCCCAGTAGGAATTGAGGTGATCCCATACTTTCTCCACGAAGTTCCAGTCCTTGTCAGTGAGGTTCTTATCCAGCATGTCCAGTATGGTTTTCTCGTCGGTGTTCAAGGTATCGCTCAGCCATAAGGTCTCTATCAGGCGTTCCCTGTTGGACTTGGTACCGAAGTTTAAGGCCATGGCGAGGAGTTGCTCCTTGGTGTAGGAAACGGGTTTACCTCGCTCGTCCAGCCCTACGGTGTAGAGTTTCTTGCTTCGGATCGCCGTCCATTCTTTTCTGGAGTAGATCGCGAAGTTCTTCCGGAAGGTGACTCGTGCTGCACTCTTTAGCTCTCGCAGATGGGCAGCCGCTTTGTCCATGGGTTTATAGAAATACTCGGCAGCAGACTTTCCCAGCCGTTCGATTAGAATTTCAGGAAGTGTGATGTCCTTGATGAGGCTGTAGATTTTGGTCCCCAGCCTGTCCAGGCTAGTGGCAGTCTGGTTCTTGAGTCCCGGAGTGGCCACGCGGTGCGTCCAGTTGTCTAAAATCTCATCGTGGATCTTTTGCGCCGCGTCATCGAAAGAGGTGCCTAAGGTATTCCCCTCGTACTCTCTTCGCCCCAATTTGTAGACAGCTTTCATGACTTTTGCCATTTCTCGGAACTGGTCCATGGTAAGGTCTTTTAGCTTCAAAGCGGTAGAGCCTTCGAAGGCGCTTCTCATCCATCCGGGAATGATGTCTTCGGCCATGTAGCGATCATCGTCCATAGCCTGCATGGGATTCATCTCTACGGCAAGCCAGCGCCAGTTGAAAGGTCTCTCCTGCCCGCTCTCGTCAATAGGCAAGATGCCGTCTTTCTTCGTGACGCCTAAGACGTATGCCATGTGCTGCACAAAGTAGCGGGCGTCGTCCTTCATCATGACTGGTTTATCCGTCCGGGAGATGCGGTTCAGGATACCTAAAATGCCGTAGCGCTCCATGCCGTTTTCGTTAAGAAGAGGAGTGGTGACTTTCCCGCCGCCTCCGTGAAGGGTGCGACGGATTTCTTCTTCGTTTGCCCTGGCGAATTTGGCCATGGTGAGGCACTGCGCCTGCTCGCGTTTCCAATAAGCAGCGCCTTCCCAATCATTGCCTGCAGCCGCTTTCATGGCGCGGGCTTCTGCAATCTGTGCTTTGTTCTCCCACCATCGCCAACTGGTGGCGTGGGAGAGTTTCTCGCCGCCTAATGTATTTCTGGCGTCCTCTTTGATTTCCCTCATGTCGAAGCGCATGGCGTCTCTGGACTCTTTGAGTCCGTCTACCATAGTCTGGAGCTGCACCGCAAGATCAGCAGCGGTGAGTTCTGCGTCTTTTGTGGTGCTGTCGGCCTTTGCTCTTTGGGCGCGTTCCTTCTCAAGCTCGGCCTCAAGGGCTCGCATGTTTCCTTCCAGAATGGTCTGTGATTCCTTTCTGGACTTGTTCTCGCCCTTGGCTGCTGCAGCTTCTGATTTCGCTTTTTCAAGCTGCTCTTTTAGCAGCTTCTTCTGCTTCTCCAGCTTTGCGATCTTATCTTCCGACTTGGCAATCACATCTGTCTGCTTGTCGATCTCTGCTGTTTCTTTTTCGGAAACAAGTCCTAAGCGCTTGCGGATTTCTCTTGCGGTCTTTTTCTTGTCTTTGGAGCGTTTGAGTTCCAGCTGCATAGAAGTGACGAGATGGATATAAGCAGAGACTTTCTTTTCAAGCAGCATGGCTTCGATGCGGGACTTCCTGGTCATGCCTTCCGGGGATCGAAGGATCTCTTCTGCCATGCCCCTGATGGCTTCCGGGGTCAAGGCTTCTTCCCGATAGTGCTGCATCATCTCTTCGATGTGTTTGCTCCACCGCTCTTCCGTGGTGCCGCCAGCGGCTGCCAGCTTCTCTTTCAGTTCTTTTTCTGTGAGCCCAGCCATTTTGAGAAAGTCTTCCTGATCTTTCTTCGTGGGGAAGGTGTCGGAATTGTAGATGCTCTCGATCTGGTAGATTTCATTTTCTTCTCCTAAAGCCTGAAGGAATTTCATGTGCTCTTCTTCTGAGGAAATGGAAGCGCGGAATTTTTCGATTGCTTCTTCTTTCACCATGTGGAGGTAGTAACTCATGGCCTTTTCCAGAGCTTTGTCCTTGACGCTCTCGGCCCATGCTTTGAGATTGCCTAGTTCGGACTGGTTCACATCGATGGCCTTGTCGATGGCTTCGAGCTTCCTTTGTGCGGCCCATGCGTTGATTTCATCTTCCGTAGAAATCATACGGTCGAAAATGTCTTTGATTTCCGGAGTAAGATTGACGTTCCCTAAATTCTTCGTGGTCTTGTAAATGTCGGTCAGCCACTTCTTGAACCGCCGGAATACGCCCCGCATCTCTTTGGTGGGTGCGCTGCCTTCCATGAGGTATTTCTCGAATCCCCTGGCAAAGCGCTCCTGCATCCAGCGTTCCATGGCGCCAGCCTTCCCTGCTCTGATGTCTTCGGCGTACCTGGTGAACTCTTTTTCCAGAACGGTCCCCTTGTACTCAGCGAGGTGGTCTTCGGAAAAGGCGGTCCATGAACGAATGGTAGAAAGATCGCCCTGCATGCCCTTCAATGCAGCGCGTGCTTTCGCCGTATCCCCGTTGAAGTAGGTGGCGACATTCTCTTCGCTCATCTGACTCATGTTCTCAAGCATAGAAAGGAACATATGAGCGCCTTCATGGATGACTGTAGATTCATTCGCACCGTCGAAAAGCTCAATGACGTTGGCGTTTCTGTCGTAGGAGCCCTGGTATTTGTTTTGGAAATATACGTTCAGCTTCTGGCCTAATTCTTTGGCCTTTGCTTCTTGGTCGCCTTCTACGTCCTGGTCATATTCACGGACCACGATACCTTGTGATTCCAGAAAGTTTACCGTTTCTTCCGGTGTCCCCTTCGGGATGACAGCGCCGGAGAATTCGTCGAACGTCACCTTCCTAGCTGGCTTGGCTTCGAAGTAGTCCGTCGTTACCTTGTCCGCTTCCTTTAGAAAATCTTTGATGTGCTGCATAAATTTCTTGTCTTCCGGGAACCCGTGCAGATCTTTATTCCCATCGCGAGTATCCTTCAGGAGCTCTGCCAGATTCATATCCAGATTTACGTCATATCCGCCTTTTAGCTTTGCAGCTTCATCCCGCAGCTCGTTATACATGGACTCGGCCTTCTGGTATTGTGCGAGCTCTTTCTTGTTGGATGCCAGTGAGGACTCGTGGTTCTTGATGTCTCTGACGGATGTGAACTTCTTCGAGAGAAAAGCAAGCAGACTGTTAAAGCCGTAGTTGATACCGCCCGCCACTTCATTGTTGGTGCCGCGGTATTTCTTCATCAGCTTGACGATATTGTCGATGTTAAACGCGTACTTTTTACCGTTGTCCCAAAGGTATCGTTCTTTGTAGAGATTATCGAATTCGGAACGGACGAAAGAAATGAATTTGTCTATGCCGTCTTCTTCGATTGTTTTCTGCAGGTCTTGGTCGAAAGATGATTTGTCGACAATCTTTTTACTACTTGCCTTCCGTCCTTTTTCATACTCGCCTGCCCATTCTGAAAGCGTGACGGCTGCTTCGGGACTGACGTGTCCGTCCTTCTGCAGCCACGCAAGACGTCGCTTGTTGAGTGCAAGCAGCCCTTTCTTGTTCCTGATTTTTTCTTTCAGGTCTTCAATGTACGGCTGGCATGCCTTATCTAAATCCGAAAAATCTTTTTCCTTTACTTTCGGATCTTTCAGCGCTATCAAAATGTCCGGATACTTTTCGAAGAATTCTTTGTGGGGGTAATTGTGCGCAATCGTTCCGTACTTGACGGGTACGTCTTTCTTCAGCACGTTCTTGACGTAATAGTATTTAACCGCCTCGTCATTCTCCATACGGGCGAGAGCTTCTTCGCCGGTGTAGGCAGAGAAATTGATTTTCCGCACTTCTATCCCTTTGCTTTTCAACTCGCTGCTCGCCTTCTGAAATTTCTCATGAAATGCCTTCTGGTCTCTTTCTGCAGGCTCTTCGTAATTTACGACAGGCTTTCTTACCGTGTAGGCATCACGAGAGAAGACTTCGTTCGACCTGGATTTGCGCGGGTCTATCATGTCCTTATCCCCGATCAGCGTGATCTCCCCAAAGTCCCCAAATGGGATATCCCTCTTCGTGATGGCGAGGGAAGGCATCGGGAGGCCACCCAGCTTGATGGCTTCTCTCAGTTTGCCAGCAGAAACATTGTGATAGACGACGAGGTCTTTGTCTGCAGCCGTCTGGTAGTAGGTGGGATTTTCGCTTTTCAGCTTGACAAGGTCTTCTTCATTTGCTACATTAGGAGCAGATAAAAGGTTATCGACTTTTTCTTCGGGCATGGGCCAATTAGGGCTTCTCTGGAGAATTTCGTTGATAGCCTTTTTTCTATTGACATAAAGCAAATTTCCTTCATCTAATTGACTGTTAAACCACTCATATGATGGGTTCTTCGACTTCTTTTTCGTCTTCCCATATGCGCTTGCAATTCGGTTGATTTCATAATTTTTTCTCGTAGTCACTTTTAGCTCAAACGGGACGACGATGGTTGCCCCGTTGTTATCTTTGAGGTCTACCACCACTACTCGGCGTTCCTCTCCGTTCGGCCCTGTATATGACTTAAAGATCATGATTGGATTTGTAAGCGCCCTCGGCAGCTGCTTCATGATCTCCGGTGTCATGTCTCCTGCATGCTTTCCGTTCAGGATTTTCTCAAGATCTGTCTTGGCGATTTCCACAGGAAGGACTTCAGCTCCGGTTAGTTTCAGCACGAGAGGCGTTGTCATCACGCGAACCATGGGCGACTTTTCTTTACCGGCAATGAAACGATCTACACTGTCCGCGAAAGATTTCTCATCTGCGTCCAGCTGCTGCTCGGCCATGCCCTTCTTTGTCGACTTGCTCGATAGGACGTTATGGGCATATTCTCCGGCCATTTGGTGATAGGCATCTTTCTTGACGATGCCCAGCGCATTTGGTAAACTGTCTATGGTAATAGCGGAATTGTTCTGACTGGTCGTCCCTGCGTCTTTATACGAAAGGCTGCCAGCGGAATGTTCCGCTATTATCTTATCTATGGATTCTTTTCCCCCGGCCATACCCGTTTTGAACCAAACCACACCATTGTCGTTTGATACCTCAAGTACAACGTAGTAAGATCCTAAGTCTCCATCTATACGGCACAATACCGATTTCCCGTGATACCTTCCACTTAATGCGTCACCTCTGCTCGATAGGGCAGGATTATGCAGCACATCCAAATGGGTTTCGATATCATCCATCTGTTCTTTGGTAAGCACGTGCCCCCTGTGCAGTATTGTTGCGTGGCTGACCTGTTCTTCCGAATAAGATACACCGAATTTCCCGGTGTATCTTATTTTATTGGGCTTTTCGCCTGCTGCCTTTCCAGCTTTGATTCTATCCATAAATTGGGAAACACTGGAAATGCCGGACCGACTGACGTCGAAGGCAGCCATACCGTAGGCTCCTTCTCGGATTCCCACGACTTCTCCCGCTTTTACCATGGCCAGTTTCAATGGTACGCCGTAGTTCTTATGGAAGTTCTCTGCGATCTTTGCCAAGACTAAGGCGGAGTCTCTCGCGGCTTTGGTGACGGCGCCGTTTCCCGCTGCCTTGATTTCTTCAAGAAGCGGCTTGTAGGCTTCTTCATAGGTCTCGGGATCCAGTAGCGTCTGCGCGATGAGATCTTCTTTGTTTAAGGATTTCAGCGTCTCACTCACTCTCTCGATGGATTCGACTCTCTTCTTGGCTTCTTCGATCTCTGCAATGGCAGCTTTCGATTCGTCATCACCCTTGTCATTTTCAGCGATGATTTTTTCTTGCGCAATGTCATAGAGTTCACGCTGGCTCGGTGCTCTTCCGTATGCACCATAGAAGTCCTGATACCAATCTGGGTTCTTGGAAACTCTGAGATGTACCCGATCTTTCCCTTCCCCGACGTCGAACATATCGACGCCTTTTTCATTGGAAAAATTCGCGTCCTGTGTCTTTCTCCGTTCCATGTAGTCCTGGAGTTCTTTGACGCCGGTCAGCTTTCCCCATGCGTCTTTGGCTTCCTGGAGGATGGTCTTGCAGGTGTCTTCGATATGATCTAAGCCGCCGGAAAGAATTTCTCTTGCGGTGTCTCTATCCTCTCTTCCGATATCGGTATCCTCGGAGAAGTGGTCGTTCAGGATTTTTTCTGATGCGGCCGCTTCTCTTTTTTCGCGTGTCATGGTGACAATGTCGATCATGTCTTTCATGCGCTGCCGCTCTTCTCGGATGGCATGGATGGTTTTTTCGCCTTTGTCCATGGTTGTGTAGTCGGAGAGAACTTCATGGGTTTCAGGGGTGGCGGTCTGCATGTATTTCCCGGTCTCTACCTCCAAAGGTTTTCCGGTTTTGATAGCATCATCTAATTCTTTGGCGGTGATTGTTCCATCTTCCACGAGCTTGTTTAAGGCATCGTGTGTCTTTTCATTTTCGGCCGCTGCGGAAGCGTCAATGTAAAGCGTGCCGGAGCCGGTGCGATCGAGCTGGTTCTGCAGTGTCTTTTGGTAGGTTTCCGGTGCTTTTTTGTAAAGGGAAGATTCGGAGCGGAGATCCATGAGTTTCTGCAGCATGGATCTTTCGTTCTCACGTTTGAATTCGATGACGGCGTCTTTCATTTCAGAGAGGCCAGCGATTCTCTTCATGGCTCTATGGGCTCCCGCACCTGCCAAGGCGGCGCCGCCGATCGACATACCAACAACGGAGGGGACGGCTTCGATCATGGCGTCCAAGGCATTCCCCATCATCTCTCTTACGGATACGGTTTCTTTCCCGAAGAGGTTGGTATCGATATCTGCAGAAAGAGACTGCAGGCCTTCTTCTGCGATCTCAGGCGCCGCCACTTTGGCGAACTGTTTCGCACCGTATCCGATAGCTTTCGCTCCTACGGCTGCTCTCCCTGCGCCGATCAGTTTCTTCATGGCGGCTTCGTTCTTGATGACGGCTTTGGCTGCGTCGCTCCCCCAGACTCTGCTGATGCCCTTGAGTGCGAGCTCCCATGCACCGGTTTCAATGGCTGCGTTGATCACACCGACTCTTTTTGCGTGGCCAATGGCCTGCTCGCGGGTATAAACAGATTTTCCGTTTTTATCCTTTTTGGTGCGCCAATCCCAATACGCCTGTCCAGCTTCTGCTCTATAAGTTCCTACGAAGACGGAAGCGGTGCCTAAGGCGATGAGCCCTGTCAGTGCGGCCGCTCCTGTGACGGCTGCTCCTGCCACGGCTCCCGTGGCTCCAGCTGCGCTCGCTGCGGACGCCGCGCCTAAGGTGGCGATCTGCGGCAGGTTTGTTTTGGTGGCAGCTAAGATAGGCTGCGCCAATGGGGCGATCGGAGCTAAGATTTCCGCTGCGCCGCGCATGATCATGTTCTTCTGCATGGAAAGCTGGGAAATGGTTTCCCCTACGATCTTGGCCACGTAGGAATCTCCCATTTCTGCGTTATATGCTTTCTGCGCATTCATGAGTCCAGGGATGGCTTTCTCTACTTCTTCATCGGAGATTTCCCCGATGGAAGCTTTGTACATAAGCTCGCTCTGTGCGTCGAGCGCCTGTCCGGCTTCATAGGCGGTGCCCACAAAATGGGTGCCGGTGTCGTAGAGGTAGCCAATGACGTTGGAAAGGTCGGTGAGCTTGCTTTCCGGCATGGTATAAACCGCCGCGCCCTGCGCTGCTGCTTCGCGGTTCTTCAGGATATTGGTATAGTCCTTCAGGGCAATGGTGGTGGCCACGGGGTCTTCCGTGTCGAGTTCCGGGTAGAGTTCATTCAAGGTCTTAGCAGAAAATGGCTGGTTGTTCAGCGCGGCCGCATTCCTCTGTCTCTCATAGGTGGTGACAGCTGCCTTGTACATATCCGGATCGGAGGCAATCAGCTGTGGGGCAATGCCTAACGCACTTCCTAATTTCTCGGACTGTTCGAGGCGGTTATCATCCGGCGCGCTGTTTCCGAAAAGGTTCTTGTATACGTCGGTGGATTTCACAAGGTCTTTAGCGGATTCCCACTGGGCTTCTACGGTATCAGTGAAGCCGCCTAAGGGCAGGATCTCTCCATCCTTGACGGATCCCATATTGTCCTTCTTGGCCTGCTGCTCTTCGGTCAGCTGAATGCCGCCGAATTCCGGTGTTTGCCGTACCTGAATGGGCGTGTAGTCCTTCGGCTTAATGCCGTGCAGCACGCTTCCTAAAATTTCTTCGTCCATTGTGATTCCTCTCAAACATCGAATACGCTTAATTCTCCTGTGGAAATCTGTCTCATCTGTTCATCGGATACCCACTTGGTCTCGCTCTTTCCGTTTCCATAATCCACATCAATGTAGAAGCCATTCGGGTTTCCATCTTCGTCTACGGCCTGCGACGTTTCCCTGATGTGATCGTTGTAGGCCTGTGCTTTGCTCATGGTTGGAGCTTCGTAGTCATCCCCGAAAAGGTTTACGCCGAAGATGTTAATCCCGCCGATTTTCGTTTTGCCGGTGCTGTCGAGGCCTTCTTTCCCGATCACATCGTAGTAGATGGTGCGGAGTTCGTCATTATCAGGATCTCTCCCCTGCTCGTTTTTGAAATCCATGATTTCTCTTTTGATGAGCATTTTCGCGGTTGATGTGACGGCAGAGGTATTGGTGTAGCACATGGCCGCAATGGTGGCGTCATCGTCCGGGATCTTGACGGCAAAGGTTCCCACGCCGTTTCCGCAGTCGATGACGTCTTTTCGGATCTTGGCGTCCTGCTCGGCAGTGAGGTAGACGCCTTCTCCCTGCAGGTCTTTGATGGTGTTATCTAAATCTTCAATGGAATTGATTTTCGTCCCGATAAAACTTTCCAGTGCGTTGAACTGTTTCTCCTTCAGGCACCCGCTGGTATCAAGACCTCTCCCTACATTGGCAGCTCTGTTCTGTGAATTTTCGTAGGTTCTCTTCCGATTCATCAGACGGCCTAAGAGTGTGACGCCCGCCGAAGAGTCTTTCAGCAAGGGATCGTTGTTCACAATATCCGCGGCGTACTCATACGCCTCTCCGGGTGTGGAACCGTTCTGCTCCATTTCGAGGATTCCTTTGGTGATGTTCTGCACCTGGCTCTGGATGTAGGCCACCTGGTTCGAGCGGATCTCGGCGTACTGCTGCTTTAAGGCAGCATCGCTCTTGTCCTGCAGCTCGGCACGTTCTTCGTCTGACATGTCGTCCGCCGCTTCGCCCTTGGCCTCTGCCACGGATCCATAGCCAATGGGTTTGCCGAACCATTCATTCCATTCGTCCATGCTGCCAATGTGGATACCGCCGGAGGAGTTTCTGGCCATGTACTGGCCGTTCCCTAAATAAATGCCGACGTGCTTTTCCCCGTCAATGAAGTCTCCGGGCTGTGGTTCATAGCCGTCGCCCGCTTCGTGGTAGGCGTCCCCGAAGTCGGAACCGTGCGTGATTGTCCCGTCTGGGAAAAGGCCGGTCTTGGCGTAGACATCAGCGGTCCATGAATCGCACTGGATCGTGGGATCTTTGGTAACGCTTCCCATCCACTGATCGCCTTCGGTGTAGTTGTTTCTGGCAAATTCCGCGATCTGATTTCCCGTGACGCTGCCTTTCCCTTGAGGGACCGGCGTCGGGTGGTCTTTCCTCCATGCATCCCGGAACTGTTCCCATGTCATGGTAGTGAGGTTCAGTCCGTTTCCTTTGACGTAGTCTTCGGCGCTGCTTTTAATTTCTCGCGTCATTTTCTTCTGAAGGAACTGGTCTTTGTAAGCCTTGAGTGTCGGTTCGTCTATTCCCTGTGATTTCATGTAGGCGATGGCATTGAGGCCCGCGCTGTAGTCGCCAGTGGTGAGATAGGACTGCATGATCTCTTTGGCTTTATCGTTCTTCAGTGCTTTCATTTTGACGTCAATAGCTGCGCTATCCATGCTGAGGCCTGCCAGAATAGCAGTGGTATTCTTCTCCCAGCTTCCGAAGTTCGTGATGAGGGAGTCGGGGTCTTTGACAGACTGGTTCACCATGTTGCTGGTCATCAAGGAAATCTGGTTTCCCGCGTAGTCTTCCATCTGCTTTCGCTGGTATTTGTCGATCATGCGGAGGTTCGAGGTCTGAGACTGTGCTCTCTGTTCCCCGAAAGCTCGGACGGCGTAATCAGAAGAGATGCCATGGTCCTGCAGGACCTGCTGATAAATCTTATGTTCCTGGTCGGTGTAGTCTTTCTGCAGGTTCTCGGCAGCCTTGCCCTGATGGGTATTGAAAAGGCCGGTGTTCTCATCATCCATAAGGGAATTGATACGCTGCTCATAGTCGTTCTTGGCATCGAAGATTTTATCGTTCTGGTTCTTCAGCCACGCTTTCCCGATGGTTTCGGAAACGGCTCCTAATGCTTTCCCCATCATGTCCGTCCCCGCGGTATTTCCTCCCATGCTTTCGATGGTGGCGGTATTGACGACTTTCCCCTGCAGGATGTTCTTGCTGATATCCCCTGAAAATTGAGAGAGCTTCATATTTTACCTCCCGATCTTGAAGCCGCCATTTAGCCACGGATATGGACTCTTGGTCATGGAGAGTTTTTGCGGCTTGTACTGGTTCATGGCAAATACCTGGTCTGTCATGGTCTCCGGCATTCCGCTCATAGCCGCCTGGTGGTGAAGTCCGCCGGAGGCTGACTGTTTAGCTGCCGTCGCATTCCCGTATGTCTTGGCCGCGCCGTAGATGGAAGCAGCGGTGGAAAGGAGTGTACCAAACATGGCCTGCTTCCCCTGCTGCCTTGCATTGTAGGCAGCAGCTCTTGCGCTGTTTGCCTGATTGATATAGTTCACTTGATTGATGTAGGCGCTCTTGGTGTCATTTCTCTGATTGCCTAAAAGATTCATGGATGAATTTCTCCATTCGTCGATAGCTGATGCGTCCATGTCCTGCACGGATCCGGAGCTTGTGAGGCCGCTTGCTCCTGCTTCTGCCGCATGCTGGCCAATGACTAATCGTCTTCTGGCGTCAAGTTGCTGCTGTTTCTGCAGGTACTGGTCAGAAATCTGCTCTCTCTGTTTGTCTGCGATTCTCGCGTTCTGCTCGGCAGCATCTGCCTGGGCATTGTAGTAGGCGCTCTGTGCTTTGGCCTGCTGATGAGCAGAGGCCATTGATGTGATGCCCTGCGCGGCGGTTAAGCCGATCAGGGCGGCGGATACGCTGCACATAGTTACTCCTTTAATGTGAAGCGGACGAAGGTTTTCCCGCCCGTTTCTACTTCTTCCCCAAAGGCGGCTCCCATCTTTTTAATGACGCGGAGGGCTTTGGTGTTGTCTTTGGAAATGTAATTGGTAAGGACTTTGTATTTCTTCAAGCTGTCCTTGATGTAGTCTTGCATGCAGGCGACCAGGGCTTTCTTGTGGCGCTCGCACATAGTAGTTCCGAGCATCCAGATGGAGCATCCCTCCGGGCATAGGCCGATTCCGAAGGCAGCGAGCGGCATGTTCTCATGAATGGCATAGTAGGCTTCTATGGAAGTTGTCATGCTTTCATAGAGGCCGCCATAAGGCATGCGCCCCTGGGCTTCTAATTCTTCTCTGTCTTCTTTTCGCATGTTTCCCGCGAGGATCTGGGATAAAAGGTCGGCCATGGCAATGCTGTCGATGGTGCGGATGTCCACGCCGTAGTAGCTGTTATTCACTGACGATCACTCCTCTGATCAATGCTGCCAGGTAGAAGGGGTAGGGATCGGAAGAGGTGATGATGACTCGCCCGTTCTTCTCTACGCCCTGGTTGGGTATGGTGATTTCTTTATCTCCTGTGTAGAGGCAGATCTTCTGATCGGAGAGCTCCTCGTACTTGATGGTGTCATTTCTTCCTACGCCGTTTCCGATACTGCCGCCTAAGGTGTGCAGCAGTCTCAGGGAAACGGTGCGTACATTTTTATATCTCCCCTGCATGGTGCCGTTCTGTGCCTGGATTTCTACGTTAGGCAGTTCGATGGTCATCCGGTAGGGGTAGCCGATGATCATGTAGGAAACTTTGGTGGGAAGTGTCACTGTTCCTTCTTTGATTTCTACGTTTTCAAAGAATTTCCCGTCTGCCAATACGGAAACTGTCCCGGTGATCCAGTCGACTGACGCTGCATCGTCAGGCTCATCAAAGGTGAGGACTTTAGAGCAGTCGGTCATGATGTAGTCTTTCGGATCTTGGGAGTCTTTGTCTGTTCCCATCTTCTCGATATAGGTTTTACCGTTTCTTTCGACGGCGGTGTAGACTTCGTCGGTCTCTTCGGCTGCCACGGTGCATACGGAAAGATACTTCCCTTTTGTGATGATATGGGACCATGCATAGACTTTCTGGTCATTGATGTATGCGAGGCAGATGATTTCCCCGTCGGAACGGACGAAATACAGTCTGGAGTCGGGATCCTGCATGTAGGCAGCGTCTACGATGGTCTTTCCTCTCAAAAGGTGCTTGGCCAAAAGGGTAAGGTCCATGCCGTCGTAGGAATCGGTCTCGAAAGAGTAGGCCATGTCTCGCACGGTCTGGGACCGTTTCTGCACGTAGATCAGACGGCTGCCGATGGAGATAGGTTCGACTTCCGTGCATCCGCGGAAGGTTTGCGCCTTGTTGGTGCATTTGGACGGTGTGACGGTGCTTCCGCCGGAAACGATCCATTCATTGGAGTCGGTCAAGACGAAGAGGTCGCTTGCCGGGCAGATGTGCTTGATCTCCGCCTGCTGACGGGAAATAAAGGAAAGGCAGATGGCGCTGTCGTCTGTCACGGTGCCGGAGGCTTTTTCGACGGAGAAATTGTTGTAGTCGCCTGTCTTGCTCATCCAAATAACATATGGCTGCTGCTTTGTACCGCCGAATACGAGCCTGTCCTGGAAGAATCCTACGGTTCTTGGATAGCCGTACCGGCTGTTCCATGCGCCGAAGGAGTAGCTGTCTACCTTCCCGGCCTGCCCTAAGACTTTCTTCACCAGGCAGGTGGCGCGGGTCGCAGAATTGATGGTTTCGATCTGGATAGCGCCGGACTTGGTGTAGGCGGTCGAGGTGAGGTCTGCTTTCCCGGCCGTGGTGACAAGTCGCATTCTGACGTTGTCTGCTTCGTCAACGGTTCCGGATTCGCTCACGTTATTGTCATCATTGGATTTGTAGATGCGGAAGTCTTTCCATTCTCCTCCGTCGACGGATTTCTGGATCTTCACTTCCCCTGTCCATGTACCATGGGTGATGATCTTCCATCCATTCCCTACGGAAACGGGATCAGTAGTCATCGCTCCATTGGCTGTGACGGTCTGGGAGGCGACGTCCTGAGAAATCTTCATCCACATGCCTTTCATGTCGGAGGAAAAGAATGATTTGTCGGACGAAAGAGTAACTTCTCCAGATATTCCGGAAACAGTCAGTGTGGGCTCATCCATGGATTTGACGGTCACCCATCCTGGATTCCCTTTGTTATAGCTCCCCTGTCCGCCATTGCCGTAGGAGGTGCCTGCTTCACCCGCATGCCCCGTATATACGGTGTAGTGTTTGTGCGGTCTTCCTGTTACCTTGGCTTTACCGGTAAATGTGCCCAGTTGTCCCCCGCCACCTCCCTGCGCAGTGAGCCCGAAGGCGGTGGAGTTTCCGCCGGAATTTCCTGGTGATCCTTTTTCTCCCCCGTCCCCTACGGCGATGGTGTAGGTGGTATTTTCTTTGAGGTAAATGGTCTGTGATGCAACAGCGCCATTCCCGCCGATGCCCCCGGCAGCTTCTACGGTGCTTCCGTCCTCTTTGTATCTGCTGTCTCTGTAGTGGCTCACGGTATCGGCTCCGCCGCCACCGCCGCCCGCTACGGTCACGGCATAGTTGCCGGTCTTGTGACATTCCCATGCGTATGTACCGGCTTTATTCCATGTCTCATCTACCACGTTGTTACTTACGGTTAAGGATTCGTCGAAGTACTGGCTATTCATCACCATTTCTTCGAGTCTCCAGTCGGTGTCGGAGTAGTGTTTAAGCTGCATGACGGGATGTGTGCCGGAGGCGATGTACATGATGTCGGCGCTCTGGCAGGTGCGGAGCTTAGGAAGTTCGGATTCCTGGTAAGGCGTCACGATTTCCTGATTGGTAAATTTTCCGTCCTTCCAGATGCGGATATACCCTTCTCCTACTTCAAGGAGAAAGGCATGGTTTACGGTAGACTTGAATTCAATCAGACGAACTTTATTCTTCTTGGCCATGCCGCAATAGATCGATCCGGGCCTTTTGTATACAGCGCCATAAGGTCTGATATAGCAGTTCTCGGCCTGCAGCAAAGCGGCCTGGTATTTCTCCATATCTATGCGGCTGGCGACTTCAGGGGAAACTTCGCCGGTTGCAAAGGATGACTGCATGAGATAGATGGTTTCTCTCATCGTTACCTCCTTGCATCGAAGTACTTGGTGGGATAAGAAGGCTTGTGGTGGTTCTGGATCGCAGAGGTGTACATGGCCTGCTGGATGGCAATCTGGTAGAGCTGGTACTGTGACTGTGCCATGTTCTGGCTGCCACTTAATGGCATGGCAATGTGACTTGCTAATTTGTGGGCCAGGGCTTCGGCAAAGGAGGAGTCGAAAAGTTCAGCGTTTGTGATATCTGCGGTGTAGTCCATCCATGCATCTTCGATGTCTGCCATGATGATCCTCTGACTCTCGTTCATGAGGGCGATCTGAAATTCATGGTAGGTGTCGTCTTTGGTGGATTCATCCATTTCGATCATGTCGCCATTCTTGTTATAGAGCTGGCGGACGACGAGGCATTTCTTTGGCAGTGCATAGGCAAATTCCCATTTCGGGACTGTGGTGTCTACCAGTGCAAGTTTTTCCGATCTTTCTGCGAAACCCCAGCGGAATGAGGAAAGAAGGTTTTTTCTTGTCAGTTCATAGTAGAGTTTGCACTGACGCGCTGCCTCGCTGTCTTCGTCAATAGAGTCGATCTGCCCCTGTCCGATTGAGGAGAGGGCGATGTTGCAGATATCTGTGCTGTACATGATTTCTCCTAATGTTTCTTGATGAGATCGATGAGCTGTTTCTTGGTCTTGATATCCCCTTTGATCTCTATGCCCTCTTTCCAGCAGAGGGCACGGAGTTCATTGGGTGAAAGGTCTTCGAGCTTTCCTTTTCCGATCTCGTTAATATGTATCTCTTTCATTCAAGCTCGCTGTCCAGTGTGAGGGCGATGGTACACTTGCCGCTGGTGGGGCCGGTGACGGAGACGCCGTAGAATTTCTTGGCCCCGTAGGGGACTCTGATAAATCCCTTCTGTGCGCCTACCGGGATGGTCAGTGTACAGAGGGTGGCCGCGCTGTCAAGAGCAGCGGTGTCTGCCGTCTTCAGTGTGATCACGGCGGCCGCCGTAAGTGGAGAGGCGAATTTCGCTGCGAGAAAGAGTTCATCGCCTGCGTTTCCTCCCATGCCGTTTGCGATGACGTCCGGGGTGGTGGAAACGTCTTTATCAAAAATGAATGCGTTTTCTTTGTCGTAGATCATGGTGTCCTCCTTATGCTTCGGTAATGAGGGATTCGGTATCCTTCAGGGCGTCTTCCTTGTATACCGGGATGCCGAAGAGTGCGAGTACAGAAGTGCCGTTTGCGAAGTCCTGACGGGTAACATGAACGTGGTTCTTGTCCATGAGGTAGGACTCGAGGAAGTCGTAGACTTTCTCGGATACGTAGATACCCAGCTTCATGTTTTCGCCCTGAATTCTTCTTAAGGAGTTCTTCGCATAGATGAGCTGGTCCATGAAGCTCTTCTTCTGCGCGTCGGTGGCTTTGAGGAGAGTAGTGGTGTCGATGTTTCTGACAGCTGCTACCATGCGAGGATCCGCCACCATCAGGCCCGGCTTCCATGTGAAGAGAGATTCAAGTGCCTGGTAGGAGCCGCCTTCTGCGTCTTCTACGGTGCGTTCGCCAAGGTCTCTCATCTTAAGGCCTGCGTAACCGTACTTCGGGTAAATGCCAGAGACGCTGTTGCTCCATCCGATAAGCCAGACGGAGGAAAGGGCACCGTCTGTCTTGCCGCCTGCGTCTCTGACCTGATAAGAGTACTCGCCTTTGTTTCCGCCGAAGTGATTGTATCGTTTGGCGAAGCCGTTGAATTCGTCGAGGTTCTCGTCGGAGTCGCCGTAGAAGATCATGCTGGCGACTTTTTCGGAGAAGCCTTCGATATGTGCATCGTCTTCGGAGCGACGGAATGCCTGCGGATCGGGTTCGAGCTGAAGGAGTTCGATGTCCACGCGGGAGCGGGCTTCCAAGATGCAGCAGGTGTCTCGGACCTGTTTGGTGCTGGACTTGGTCGGCTGCACACCTTTGTTAATAGCGCGCAGGGACGGCGTCGGGATGGAGGTTCGCTGCGTGGTCTGGTTGCCGGTCGGCAGATTGCCCTGTTTCCACTTGATGTCGTCCATGATGGGGTTGGACTGTTTTAATACTTCGATGATGTGATCAATGGTGCCATCCGGTGCCTGACGCTTTCGGAGGTCATTGAAATTGAGTGCAAGGTTTCCAATGGTTGCCATGGTTTATCTCCTTATCTTTTTAATGATTCCCAATCGGTATTGGGGTATGGATTGTCTTCTTTGGTGGCGGCTGCTGTATTGGTCTTGATTCCGCCGTCTTCGGAAATCAGATCGCCAAGGAGGGCGAAGGCTTTCAGCATGGGAAGGGATGAGAATACAGCGGATCCTGCGAAGGAGTCTCGGATGCCGGGGATCTGCCTTTCAAGGTAGTTCATGAGGACGCCGGCTCTTGCGACTGTGGGTTCAAAGTCTTTACCCAGTTCTTTCATGGCTGCAGCGGCGTTAGCATCTGCCTCTTCCTGCTGCGCCTTCTGGTAGGCTTCCCCGACTTTGCCCGCCCAGTCATACCCAAATTTGGCCAGTTCGTTTGCCTGGTCATTGGTGAGGTTCATGCCTCGTGCGAGTTCGCCGAAGGAGTCGGCGGTGTCCTGGTCGAGTTCCATCCCATCCGGAAGGGATGCAGTGAAGTCATAGGTGTCCGGAGCGCCTGTGGCTTTCCCTGCTCCTGATAACAGGGTGCCGCCGGATGGATTGCTTTCCCTCTGCGGTGTCTGCTGGTTCTGGTTTCCCTGGGCTCCTGTGCCCTGTGGGTTCTGCTGATTGTCTGTCAGTGTGTTCTGTGGTGTCTGCTGATCGGTTCCAGTGTTCATGTCATTGTTCTGGGTATCCATGTTCAGTCCTCCTTGTTGAATATCCGGTTCTGCCGGATTTTGAAGTCTATGAAATCTTTGTCGATCGCCTGCAGCGACTTATGTCCTTCTTCAAGACCTAGGGTGTCAAGGATCAGGTTGGTGATTTCTATGCCGACTTCTCTTCTTCCTTCGCGGAAATAGGTCTCGGCATTTCCTGTGTAGGAGCTGGTGTTGAGTCCGCTCATGTTGAGGATCCGGGAAAGGATCCATCTTCCTTCTTCGGTCTTGACGACTTTCTGGATGGCGTCTTTATCTTTGTCTTTCTGACACTGCTGAAAGTATTTCTGCCAGCGGGCGTCTCTGGAATTTGGATCTACGATGGCGTGTTTCATAATACGGATGGTCCTCCTGGCCCGTTGACGCCTAATAGGTTCTGGAGAGCGGGGTTCCCGTTCTGCGCGGCGTCAGATAGGTTCTTGGCTGCCTGTGCGACAGGGGCCAGTGCCTGCGCCTGCGCGAGCTGTTTCTGCTCTTCTTCCTGCTGCATCATGGCCTGCTGTTCCTGCTGGATCAGCTGCTGGGCTTCTTCTGTGCTTCTCTGCATGGCCGCCGGAGCGCCTAAGAGGTCGAAGTATTTCTTGACGGTACCTAAGGGATCTACCATCTTCAGGGACTCTGGATAGAGCTGCGCCATTTGACCTACGAAGGCGAGGGCCTGCTCAATGTTCACAAGGCCACTCATCTTCTGTGCCTGGGCGAGCGGAGAAATGTATTCAATCTTCACGTCGGCTTCGGAGAGTTCGGCTGCGAGCTCATCCGGAATGGGTGGGAAGATGTTGTTTCTCTCAAGTATGTTGTAAACCCGTTCGATGATGGGGGTTAAGAATTCATCCTGGAGTCTTTCAACGACAGGGCCTAGCTGCTGCAGCTTTTCCTGCTGGCGTTCCATGACTTCCCTCGCGGTCATCTGCGGGGTATCGATGGATTCGAGCATGAGGAAGAGGTCGGCGCTATAGGTCCTCTTGATGGTGTCTTCCAGTCTCTGGATTTCCTGCGCCATCCACTGCAGGTTGGTCGGTGCCTGGAACAGGGGAACGACGCCCTGCCCTCCCATCTGCGTATTGGTGACAGTGACGCCGCCAGGATAGCAGTTGACGCCGCTCTGATAGGTGCTGGCATCCGTGGTCAAAGGCGGCTTGACGGTAAGTTCAATCGCGGTCAGGAAGTCTTTCTTCATGATCTGCAATGACTTGGCATCGCCTTCTGCGTACCATCCGGGCCCTTTCCCGTAGGAGTCGTTACCCGTGACCTGGTATCTGGCCACCAATACGGGGCATTCTTCAAAGCCACCGGTATAGAGGAAGCCGCCGTTTTCATTGGGATCCTGCCCGTCCACCCAGTAGAGGGACTGGAAGGGCATGTCCTTATTCGATGGGCCGTTCCTTTTGCTGTCATTGGGCATGACGAGCCACCACACGTCGAAGGCCATATCATAGCGCCTTGATGGGGTATTGAACGCGTCTTGTACGTTCCTTGGCAAATGGTCTTTCCCAAACTGCTGCACGATCTGGTCGGCGTTCATTTTAATTTTCCGGGCAAATGTGTTGATGCGGTTCCCTGCTGATGTATCGATGTAGTAGGAGCCGATGGTGAATGCCTGGAAGCGGACGCCGCTTTCCGGTGATGGGAATACAGCGATAGGCGCCTGCCCGAAGGGAAGCTCTGTATAGCATGCATGGATGGTGTTGTAGAAGTTGGATCTGTGCAGCACGGCTTCTACGATGGCCTGCCGTTCATCAAGAAGTCTCTCAGCTTCTATGTTTTCCTGATCCGAGGAGAAACCGAACTTGAACCACTGCCGGGAAGGCGGGGTAAGCCCTGACATGATACCGGCTGCGAAGGCCTGGTTAGCGAGCCATGCGACGCCGTTGCTGATGGCGAGGTCGCGTCTTCTGCCTTTATCTGTTTCGTCGTCAGTATCATCGAATTCTCCTAAGAAGGGGAGTTCGTAGTCTCTGATGGCTTTCCATCGTTCGATATAGGGGTTTCTTTTGTTCTTCAGGAGCTTGATCCGTGACAGGGCGGCGTGCTTGTCCGGTGCTCTGATGTTCTGTCCATCCGCCGGAAGGGCTTCCGGTGGCATGGCGCTGGCTAAGATGGTATTCATCCTAAGGTGTCCTTGCTTCCTGCATTACTCAGCAGCGTCGCAAGACGTGTGGCTGCGAAGCCCTGTTTCTTCTTTTTCTTGTTGGCTTCTGTGTCACCGCTGTCGTCTGATACCTGAGAATTGGTTACGTCGGTGACGGTCGGATCGACTTTCTGCGCCGCCGGAACTTTTGGGGATTTAAATGGGTTTCCGCACATGGTGTCTCCTTTCAGAATAACTGGTAGTTGGTGTTGGCCTTGCCGTTCCTTTTCCGGTTGACGACAGGGACGGCAAAAGTCAGTGCTAAGGCGTCGGCGTCATTTGGCGACGGGATGCCTTCTTTTTTCATTTCGTCTTTGGACCTGAGCTGGATGCGGCCGTCCATGGTGGGTTTGATTTCCACATGGGTGAGGTCGTCTATTAAAGTCTGGTCTGCTTCGATGACGCCGCCGGTCTGGAACCATTTCTTCATGGCGTACCACATGTAGGCGCGCATGTTGACACATGACGGATCGGGGGATGTGCCCGCAAAGGAGATGAGGTTCCACGCTCTTCCCATGGTAGTGCCAGCGGAGTAGATGCCGGTCCCGTATCCTAAATCGATGTTGACGGCTGCTGCGTGATACTGGTCTTCGAAGCGGGCGATCATGTTGGCTATGGTCATGTCATTGGTGTTCTTGAGGATCCTTGCCAGTTTCTTGGTGTAGAGCCCCTGACGAAGGTAGATGGAGGTGGCGTCTCCGCCGGACCATGCGGGGTCTACACCTATGACACAGGGGGCGAATTTGTATTGCCCCTCATGCAGGTTCCTTTGCGCTGCTTTCTTGACTAGGCCTAATGGGATGAACTGTAAATCTGAGGCGTCCGGGAAGTCTCCGGTGACTCGGACTTTGAAAAAGTCGCTGTCTGCTCCATAGGCTTCTTCCCACTGGGAGATCTTTGCTTTGTCTGAGAATCTGACGGATCTTGAGTCTACCTGAAGCGTATGCCAGTAGGGACGGAATTTGTGGAAGCAGTCGTAGAATCTTCCGGTGTTTCGCGTCGGGTTCCCGAAGGCGCACCAAAGTCTTTCTGTGTTGGCGTCGTTTAGTGCGCCTTCCGCGACTTCCCAGATCTTATCGTCGATGGCAGAGGCTTCGTCGAAGATGAGGATGGTTCTGTTTCCCTGATTGTGAAGGCCTGCGAAAGCTTCCGGGTTGGCCACGGACCACGGGATGGCGTCGATGCGCCAGTTCTTTTCTTTGCCGTCTTCGGCTGCGAAGATGGATGTGGCAGTGACTTTAAATAAATCCCTTGCAAGGAACATGGCATGCCATTTCATAAGTTCCGGCCAAGTCTTTGTGAGAAGCTGTGTCTCGGTGTTGGCAGTGACTACGCCTCGGGTATTCTCGTGGGTGGAGATCGCCCAGAGGATGAGCCAGGATACCAAAGCGGATTTCCCGATGCCGTGCCCTGAGGCGACGGCTTCCTGTATGACTTTGTCCGGGGATACGTTTTCGCCTATATGGCCCAGTATTTCCTTCTGCCAGGCTTCGGGGCCGTCCTGATGGGTAAGGAGTCCTTCACCCCATGGGAAAGCCCAGTAGACGAAACTGAGGGGGTCTTTCGCAAGTCCGGCAAGGTCACTTACTATTTCGGTGTTCATTCACTCGCTCCCTCGCTTTCTTCAGTGCGTCTGTCATGCCTACGTTTCCGGAAAGCTCGACTTCCTGCTTGTCTCTCCAGTCTTTCGGCTTCCGGTTCTTCAGCCAGAAGATCCCGGCCGTGGTGTCCGGTGGCAGTTCTCTTTCCACGGTGCGCTCGGTTTCCGTGACTGTGCCGTCCGGGTTCTTGATTTTGGAAATCACCTTCTCGGTCACGGTGCAACCGATCGCTTTTTTAAAGAGGGCATTCTCTACCCGGATGTCGGCTATTGCCTTATTAGTATTTAGGGTGGCCGATATGGCCGGGATCTTTTTCTTCCATTCCTTCAAGGTGGAGCGGGAAATGCCAATGTTGTGCGCTATGTCTTCGTCGGTCAGCCCGTCACGTGCCCACGCGCCTAAAATCAAGAGATTATTTGGTTCTGCCCACTTCTCCCATTTCCCTTTGGCCATGCTCTCCCCCCCCAAAAACGCAAAAAGGAGCCGGTATCTTTTATCGTTGCCCGCGAGATATATGCGGGTAAAAGGTACCGGCTCCTTACGGATGCCGAAAATCTGCTGGAGATTTCATGACTATCTTACGATGGTTTGGGAGAATTGTCAAATTCTTCATCGTGGAAATGTGTCACAATGCGCTTCATGGATATGTGTTTCCCGCGGCAGCGCATGAAGTATCTCACGAGGATCCCACGTTCTCCTGCTTCGAAGACTAGCGTCTTGCCCTGGCGTCTTTTGCGCAGTGATCTCTTCTTCACCGTTTCCGGAATATTCAGTTTATTGAAATCTTTCCTTGCCAGGGCTTCCGCTCGCTCTTCGATGGTCATCTCTTGATTTCTTCTACCTCCCATCCTTTGATTTTGACTCCGGCTTCATCCTTAAGCAGCTTGGCAAGCTCCTCTAAGCCGACGTATCCCTCTTCATAGCACTTGTACTGCTCCATGCAGAGGTCTACGAACTTTTCCACTCTGCCATCTTTCTTCATCAGGCTTCCGAACTTGTCATGGATGACCATAGCCGGAATAGCAAGCATCAAGTTAAAGGCCAGCTCGCAGCCTTTCTTGGTGGCTTCTTGTTTCATTACATTGACGTCTGACTGTTTGATGGAAACCATGGGATCCTTCTTTTTGACGCCTAGCCTTCTTCTTTCCTGCCTATTCACTTTGATCCCCCCCTCGAATACTTACCACTTATGGATTTTCTTCAATCATTCTTCTTTACCTAAAATGGTATGTCTTCCTGCGGCCCTTTCTCAGGGAACACGCTCTCTTCTCGCTGCTCTGGTTTGGAAGGGCCAAACTGGTTAAACCCACCGGAATGATTCCCATATCCATTGGAAGCGCCGCCGGAGCTGTTTCCGTATCCACTGGAAGCTGCTCCGGAGCTGCTGCCATATCCGCCGGAATAAGACTGACTTCCTCTCTGTGCCGCGCCCTCTCCCCATTTCGGATCAGCTACGATGTCTGCTACGACTTCCATGATCCAGTGCCTCTGGCCGCTGTCGTCATCGTAGGATCTGGTATTCAGGCTGCCATGGACGTAGACGAAGGTTCCTTTCTTACAGAAGTTGGCCACTCTTTCCGCGATGGCTCCCCAGGCAACGACATTGATCCATGCGGTCTGTTCTTTCTGTTCACCATTCTGCGTAACATAGAGGCGACTGGAGGCGACGGTAAATGTGGCAACGGCTCTCCCTGTCTTGGTGGATCTGACGACTGGGTCTCTTGCGAGGTTCCCGGATATTTCTACGCTGTTCAATTCTTTCTCCTTTCAATCCAATTCAATTCAATCCAATTCACGGAAAATCGAAAAATCTATCATTCTTCATTTGCCCGCTCATTGCTTGACTCCTGCTCATCATCCTGGCTCGTTTTAAAAAGGTTTTGTTCTCTCCGCTCGCCGCTGATGTAAAGCGCCGCTTCATCATAGATTTTCTTCATGATGCGGAGCACGTTATCAGTCGGAGTGATGTCTTCGATCGTGCTGAACCGCTGCGTGGTAGGGCTGCCCTTGAGGCAGAACCGCCCGCCCAGCCGCACTCCTTTCAGCGCCCCGGATTTCTTATCCCGCTTTGGCACTACTTTCTCCACTGCGAAAATGGCCTGTGTCGGTTTCCCAAGTCCATAGTCTCCTGCCATGTCGGTATAGTAAAGGCTCATCGCCGCCATAGCGGTTCTAAATTCTTCTCTCGGCTGCTCTTCACACGTGAACGTTTTCACACCATCCGCATCGACATAACTGATGGAAGCACTGCTGTTATTCAGCTGGATACTTTGGAATTGGATTTCTCCCGCCCACAGGTTTCTGCCCTCTTTACTCTCGAGCAGGTTTTGAATTTGGTTTCTTAGGCGCTTGTCTAGCTCTCTCGGATTCTCTTCTTCTGTCATTCTGCTTTCTCTCTTTCTTCGGCTTCTTTGCATACTTGTCCCTGGAAGTATCCGCCATGCAGGCTGAGATACCACCCGGTCCAAAATTCGATTTCGATTTTCCGTCTTTGACTAATGGGTTCTCTCTTGCACCAGTAGAGGTGGTGCTGCGGATGGTCTTTCTTTTTGGTCTCAAGTTTCCTGGCCTTGAAGGCTTTCCTTGTCCCCCGGAATGTTCTGCCTATGATTCTTTGAATGATCATGCGTGCATCGTGCTTTCTCATTCGATTCCCCATGTGACTCCCTTCTTCATGCATGTTTTGCAATATTTTTCTCCTCCTTTCGCCTGGAAGATGGCGCCGCACCCGGCGCAGACCTTCCCTCTTTTTATTTTCTTCGCGAGCTCGATCTCTCCCCCTAGGATCTCTTCACGTTCTTTATTGAGCTGCTGTCTGACTGCTTTTATTTTCTTACCGGCCTCTTTAGCTTTCTTCGCCCGGCACTCATTGCTGCAGATCCGCTCACAATGTTTCTGCTGAAATTTCTTCCCGCAGACAGGGCAGACAAGGATGGGGCGTTCTTCGTTTTCCATCCTTTCCCAGTATTTCCGGACAGTCTCTTTTCTGTTACGCTCTTTCTGGCACTTGGCGGAGCAGTACACTTTGCGAGGATCTTTTGAGGTGAATGCCTCACCGCACGCGACGCAAATTTTCTCCAAGGGCTTTGCTTTCTCTGCGAGCTCTTTCTGTCTTTTCTCTGCCTGCTCATTGGTCATCAGCATGGCGATAGGGAAGAAGCCGGTGTCGGTATGGCTGTAGTTCTTCTCTTCTGCGTCCACTTGGCGCTTTGCGCTGACGCCGTTTGTATAGGCTCTTGTCACGATCCACTTTACCGGGATGCCGGATGCATTCTGGATGTATACTTCCGGATTTCTGGCTCGCAGAAAGGCGGTGTATTCTTCTCCCGTCATAAGAGGTCCCTCTTTTCTCTTCGGATGATGCTTCCCAAACTCATGCCGCCGGACATGCCGATTTCTCCTTTTCTGTGCTTGTTGCTCTTGGAAGTATTGTGCTTCCAGTATTTCTTCTCGCAGAGACTGCAGCAGAAGACGGTCCTCTTGTCGGTTCTTTCCCAGACGAGGACTTCGTGACCGCACTCTTTGCAATGGAAGGCACGGATGATCGACACGCCTTTGGGCGGATCGGGATGTCTGATTTCTTTTGCTTTCCTGTTGTGCCTTTTGCAGCACCTGTAGGAGCAATACTTCTGGCCTGTACTGCCGATAAATGATTTCCCGCACTCGGGACAGATCTTACTCGTTTTTCCTCCCTCGCTTTTTCTTCTTTTGGATTTCCGCATACCTTGCGATCTGCATGGGATACCCCCAGCCTGTGAAGGTATTCATGACGTCTACCAGGGTATATCCTTTTTTCGCCGTCGGTCTTTCTCTCCATTTCTTGGACTGGATGGTCTGATAATGGACTTCTGGCTTCTTGAGGTTTCTAGAAGCGACGTATCTCACTTTCTGCTTTCCTTCCCTTACTGTGATGTTGGACTCTTTGGTGAAGTAGGCAGAAAGTTTCTTGGCATCTCTTTCTTCTCCCTGGTATTCAATGATGTCATAAGCGCTCAGTTTGGAGTGCCCCCATGTGTCCCGGAGTTCTTGCTGTTCCAGAACTTTGTTCACAAGGATGTGGTGGTGGATTCTTTTCCCCTTGTATTCCGTGGTGTAGATGTAGCGAAGCTCCTGTCCTGCTTTCTGGTAGCGTCTCCGAAGTCTCTTGATGTAGTTCGTGAGATAGCGGATGGCCTCCTCATAGTCTTGGGGTTCTTTGGCATAGGTCAAGGTGATATACTGGTCTCCCTGCTTGAAGTTGGTGAGGATCAGCTCCTTCAGGTGCCTTACTGCTCTTCTTGCATTCACTTTGGCCACGGCTTCCGGGGTCTTGTTGAAATTTTTGATACGGGTCTTCTTCCCTCCCAGACGGCAGGTGAAATACTTCTCTTCTACCCTTCCTCCGGGATAGGTGAAAATGCGTTTCCGATACGGCATTGGTCCTCCAAATAATAGCCTTAACAAGGGGGCAAAGGGGACGGAAAATCCCCTTTGTACCTTGCTTTTCTGGACTTTTTCTGAAGGGCGTGATATACTCTCATATAGAAAAACGTGAATTTATATTTTCACCCTTCGCCGCCTGTTCCCGCAGGCGGCTTTTTCGTGTACAAACATTTCCCGTTGCTGGCTGCTGTCATTGGCACATGGTATTCACATGTTTCACAATGTTCTTCACAGACGGCCGCTTTTTCATAAGGGCAATGGCAGGTGTGCTTCATACCCCTATGACATACGGGGCAGATGGTATTGTCCTCTCTTAGTATTTGAAGCCTGGTCTTTTCTCTGGCAAGCAGTTCTTCCGGATCTTCTTGATACGGGTAGCTTCTGCAGTCTGGTATAGGGCTGTCAAACTTGCTTCTCTTTCTTCGTGCCATGCCTTGACCTCCTTGCTCGCCAGATACTTCTGGGCGATTTTCTGCCATTCTTTATCCACACTCCCGAATCCGTTGTGGAATATGTAGAAGTGGGTCTTCGGGTCTAAGGTAATGAGGTTCTCTGCGATGTCTTCTCCGCCGGAAGCTACTGGAATGACGTGGTGGACGTGGGTTCTCCCCATCGGACACGGGACGCCCAGTATTCTTTCATAGACATCCCAGAGGTCTCTATCCCGTAGGCGGACGATCTCGAAGAGCTTGTACCTATTATTTCTCGACAGACGGATCATCTTCTGCCTCCGGCTTCCCTCTTTTGGAGATCCTTTTTACCATGCCGCTTTCCTCTTCAGCAGGCGGATCGTCTTCCGTCTCCTTTTGGATCATGTCTTCGATCTCTCGCGAGAGCTCATCACCGGCTTCCTCTTTGATTCTGTCGATAAGATGCTGCGTCAGTGTTCTCAGAAGGCAGGCCTGTCTGGTGAATGGGTTCTCTCCCAGACTTCCGTAGGCTCTGACCATCTGCCAGATATACTCTACCAAGGCCGCTTCGTTATCAATGCCAGCGCACATTTTCCCGACACCGTCTTTCCCGATGAACAGGATGCAGTCATCGCATTCGGTTTCCTTTTTGATCTCTCCGATCTTTTCGATCATGTATCCTTTGATTTCTTTCTCAGTCATTTCTACCCCTCATCTTTCTACGAAGTTCATTCCCCGGTCCTTTGTCCAGGGCTTCGTGAATCATCTGGTCCAATGTCTTCTTGCTGTATCTTTCGCGGCAGTCCATGTGTGTCGGCACAAGGCGGCCATTCATCTTTTCCATCATTTCTTTCCCTCTCGGGATGGGTTTTCCGCAGCGGGCGCAGTAGTAGATCATCAGAGCGCCCCCTTCTCGGTAAGGGTGATCAGCTCCTTCAGCAGGGAGTCGCGGCTCAGATGCCACTCGGCAGCGGAATCTTCTCCCAGCTCCATGTCACGCTTCGCGCGTGCTATTTCCCGCTTTTCTAGCTTTTTGAATTTTGCTACAAGCTCTGCTTTCGTGTATGTGTCCTGCATGTTCTTTCCTCCTTCCCATAAACACCGGTGATGCCGGTAGCCCTTTCGATTTCTTTCAGGCTCTCTTTTAAGGCGCTGATGTAGCCCGCGTGCCAGAAGTAGTCTTTGGTCCTTCCTTCATGATCCGCATTGTCCGCTCTGGCCTGTTCTTCACAAAGCTGCCTTTTGATGTGCTTCATGAATTCAATAATGATTCCTTCGTCAATCATGTTTCTTCTCCAACATTCGGGCGATATGCTCCGCTGCCATGGAGGGATCCAGCCCGGTTTCTTTACAATATTCCTTGATGAGTGCGGCAGCTGCCATGATGGTCCACTTGGGGTCTTGGTCCGACTGGTCAATGGACACATGACACAGCTGCTCTCCGATCATCCAGAGCTTAACCCAGCAGCCTCTCATTGGCTTTCACCTCGATTTCGATGGTCGGCACGATGCCGTAGTTAGGATCTTTCGTGTTGGTATCATTCCCGTAAAGGCCGCTGACGATCAGCTCTTCTCCTTCTTCGCTGAGCTCCAGATTCCCTTTGAACCCTTCATAGAATTCATACCCGTCTGTATCGAAGACGAAGATCCACTGGTCTTCCATGGGGATGAGTGCCAAGATATCATTCAGCGTAGTCATTGTGCCACCGCCATGAGAAGGGTAAACGCAAGGACGCCAAGGGCTGCCGTCCCGTAGACTACGAACTCATGGAATACCGTTTTCCAGAAAGCATTCGCTGCCTTTTGCTTTTCTGCAGCGATATTCTCCTGCTCCCGTTCGCGTGCATCCATCATCTGATGGACGACTTCTACCGCCTCTGCACTGGTCATGATTTCCTCCTATCAGCCTTTCCATACAGCGATCCCTGCCGCGAATGCCAGGATCACGATGATGGCAAGCTCTGCCAGAATGCACTTTGCCATTCTCTTCATGGCTGCTCTCTGCTCTTTCATCTTCTCTTCAATGTCTCGGCATTGGCGACGGAGCATGTCCGCTTTCAGGGCAAGCTCTCCTAGCGTCTTTGCTTCTTCGTCTGTCAAAATGGTTCCCTCTCCTCTACATGGAGATCGATGTTCTCGATCTTCAGGTTGTGCCGCAGGTATGTCCTGCACCCGACTAATACATTGACGGCTTCCTCATAGGTGAGGTCACTGTCTACTAAAACATTTAGTACTTCCTTGATGGCTGTATTTCTTTTCTTCCTCCAGGCCTCGATACGTGCCTATTTTGGCAGATTACCGAAAAGGGGAAACGGGCTGTCGCTTCTTACGAGAAGGATCAGAATAAAATCCGCGCTTTGTTCAACAATGAAAGGAACACAAGAATCACGATCCTGATCTCCTTTTTCAATCTTCTGGTCACTCTATATGTCGCTATTTGCAAATGATAATAAAGACATTTACGGCGACTGCCGCCAAGTTAAGCAAGCAGACAACAAAAAGCATGTCATTCAGCTTCCGCTGTCTTTCGTACTCGTTCATTTCACATTCTCCTGAGTCTCTTGCAATTCAGGACTTCGCGGATCGCGGTGATGATGGTATCTCCGCAGATGTTCACTTCCGCGATGTTTCCATTTTTGAAATAGATGACGGCGGTGTCCTCACCTTTGTCATTCTCTTCCACCTCGATATCGAAGATCTCTGCATCACCCTCATTGAGGGCGCACACAAGCTGCGTAAATGCGAGATCTCTTCTCGCTTCAAAGTCTCTTCTCTGTTCTTCTTGCAATTCTTCGTCTGTCATTTCTCCTCCACGCTCCTCCTTCCTGCTATGTCCTAATACCACGGGTTCCCCTTATTCAACTCGTCGATAACGCCTTCAGTGAAAGGCGTCATTCCTGCAAGGCTGGCTGCTGCTCTCAGCACCTCACTCACCTGGTCCACCGTGAACCCCTTTCCCGCTAACTGCAAGAGCAGGCTGCGCACGGTGGACTCTTTTCTTTCCATGAACTCTTCTTCTGTCATTTCTCCTCCATGTTCCCCCTCCCTGCTATACTGATAAGCAGAAAGGAGGTGATTTGTATGAAATCAAAAGAATATAACTTTCCACGCATGAGCCTCGTTGAAGCCGTCATTTGTGTAGAAGCTCTGAACTATTACCTTCAGCACGTCTTGAGCGAAGAAGAATTATCTGGCGATGACCACTCCTCTTATGACGTGATGGCGGCGAGGTCTGCGGTGGAAAAGATCACAAAGACGATCGATGACTTGGATGCCGGTCTCTGACCTTCTTCTTCCACAAATCAATCAGCAGCTCGTATTCATCGCGTTCAATGACTACATACCTGCCGGGGTCATCTTCCTCGTTGCGAGTCGTATCTTTTGTGACCACCATCTTCTTTGTTCCCGGATCGTATTCCAGTACGATCCGGGACTTTTCATTTTCTGAAATCAACTGCAGCAGCTCTCCGATCACAAAGGCTGCATCCTGAAAAAGGCTCGCGTCTACGATCAGACGTCTTTCTTTTCTGACTTCATCCACTCTTCTCACCTCGATTCATCATCGTCTTCATTCCTCCTTCCTGCTATACTGATAGGCAGAAAGGAGGTGATACCTATGATTCTTCGTCGAAATATTTCTGGCATTATCGCCAGCGGTTATGAAGACGGACACCTGCAGGTGATTCTTCCCGGTCGCCGCCGGATTGAATTTCTTGCAGACGTCCCTGAAGCAGAGCACTCTGCTATGCTTTCTTCTCCGGATCCACGTCGCTATCTTGACGATCTGTTGAGAAGGTATCGGCATAAGGATCCGGTTGAAACCCTCGGCTGATTTCCGCTTCCGGTATCCCATATCGCCCCGTCATGAGTTTCGCGCCGTCGTATCTTACTACGACTTCCGCTTCGTCCAGCCCATGAGATTCCTTCCTACGTTTTCTCATGTAGTCCATCAGTGGCTGCACCGCCTTCTCGAAGTTTTGGAAATCCAGAAGGTCCTCTTTCTTATCTCTCTTGAGAAACCTCTTCGCCTCCAGCGCTATTGCGTCTGATGGGAAAAGGAACATATGATCTTCCTCGAATGGGATCCCCGCCGCGAGCAACTGCTCGCGGCATTTTTTGAATTCGTTCTCATCCACTCTTCTCACCTCGATCCATCATCTTCTTCACTCTTTCCATGGCGTCCGAAAGGAAGTAGAACTGATCTTCATAGCCGGACACCTTCTTCTCCAGCTCGCGGATCCTTTTCTCGAGACGCCTTCTTTCAAAAGGGCTCATGGGGCTCTCGTCCCCTTCCAGGCCTTCCGCCCTTTCGACGGAGGCTCGGGTGTACCATACGCCAGGGATGGCGAGCGCCCTTTTAATCAGCCCGTCTTTCTCCCGTCGGGCGATCGTCGAGGTGTCGCACCCCCACCGCTTGGCCACTTCCTTCTGTGAGAGCAGGTTTTCACTGTGTGGCATGGCGTGCCTCCTATCCATAAACTAGATTTAAATTCTAGTCGGTGGGTAAAAATTGATCATGTCAATCGGAATTGCATACGCTTCCGAAATCCTTTCTTGGTATACTGGGTTCACAAGCCATGGCTTTCTTTCCCATTTCATCAACGTATCTTTGCCAACACCGATCTTTGCCGCCGCCGCAATCAGTACTAAATTGGCGTTTACTCGTGCCGCCTTTAACGAAATTTTGTATGGCTGTTCCATATGTCTGTCACCTCCTCTGCTGTTGTCTATTCATACTATAGTAGAATTTCTTTCTAGTGTCAAGAATTTTTTTCTACCTGCTTAGATTTTATGTTGACTATTTTAGAATTTTATTCTATACTTAATTTAGAGAGGAGGTGATTTAATGCAGACAGAAGAAGAATTGAAGGTTTTATTTAGTAATCGTTTGCAGTTGCTTCTCAAGAAGTACGAACTTAAACAGAACGACTTGGCTCGCATTGTAGGTGTGAGTGAGTCAACCGTAGGGAAATGGATTCTCTGTAAAGCACTCCCTCGCATGGGGGTAATTCAGAAATTATCCGACTACTTCCGCGTAAGTATGAAATACTTTCTCGAGCCCGAAGCGACTGAAGCAGCGATTATTCGGGACGAATTGATTCTCAGCGAACACGAGAAGGAGCTTATCAAGAAGTATCGGCTGCTCTCACCCGCCGGAAAGGCGACGGTGGATGCCGTCATCGACGTCCAGTATTCAGCGATCTGCGGGCCGCCGGATACGTCTTGACCTCTTTTAGGGCAAATTAAAAGCCGTACCCATACATTCGTATGGATACGGCTGTGCCGATGGAGATGGCAGTCTCCCGTTGGCGTGTAATGTCCCATGCAATAATGTCCCATGCAATGAGGCGGAAACATCATCTTCGTGAATTTCAGAAGATCCTAACAGGTGATGATAAATCCCCACCATTTTCGTGAGGTCACGGAAATGGTCTAGGTGTGACTGGCGGTGGCGAAGTATTCGCGGATCAAGCAGTAAAATGTGACGTTTTTTAGTGCCGGGTTTTGTACTTTTGGAGGGTTTTGCTATAGTTGATTGCATTGCTATAGCAAAAACAGCACTTTTGCTATAGTTGAATGCACGAGAAAATCAATGTGAATTTTCTTCACATCGCAAGTTAGGAAGGAGATTATTATGGTTAAAGATATCAACACAATAAATGAATCTCTCTTTGAATCTATTAAACATATCAATGAATATGGTATGGAATATTGGACAGCTCGCGAGCTGATGCCGGTATTGGAATATAAGCAATGGCGACAGTTTTCAGACACAATAGACAGGGCTAAAACATCCTGCGAACTTAGTGGCAATGCTGTTTCTTTACATTTTGCGGACGTCCGCAAATCATCCCCCATGCCTAACGGTGGAACAAGAGAAATACAAGATTATCATCTCTCTCGCTACGCTTGCTATTTGATAGCTATGAATGGTGACCCACGCAAGGAAGCCATTGCCTTAGCACAAACTTATTTTGCCGTAAAGACAAGAGAACAAGAACTTTATGAAAGCTTCCCCGCTATGACAGAAGAGCAGAAGCGTTTAGCTATCCGTGCGGAATTGAAACATCATAATAAATCGCTGGCCGATGCTGCGCACCAGGCAGGAGTAGAAACATCTAGGGATTATGCCATTTTCCAAAACCACGGATACATGGGATTATATGGCGGTTTAGGTGCTAAAGACATTGCCCTCCGAAAAGGTTTGAAAAAGAATGAGCCCATTCTTGACCACATGGCCAGTACAGAACTGGCCGCCAATCTATTCCGTGCTACTCAGACAGACGAAAAACTGCGACGTGATCATGTGCATGGGAAAGAGAATGCTAATAAAACTCATTACGCTGTCGGTGCAAAGGTCAGACAGACCATCAAGGAACTGGGCGGCACAATGCCTGAAGATTTGCCAACGCCCGAAAAGAGCATCAAGCAGATTGAGCGAGAGCAGAAAAAGCTATTAAAGAAAGGCACTCTCAATAAAAAATAACCATTTTTGCGAGGTTACGAAAATGGTCTAGGTGTAATTTGACGCAAAATAGTGAAAGGAGTATTTCATGGATGACTTAATTATTTATAACACCGATGACGGCGAGGCCAACGTAAACCTTCTTGCCAAGGATGGGACTGTGTGGTGTACGCAGGCGCAGATGGCGGAGCTATTTGGTCGTCAACAACCTACTATTTCAAAGCATATTGCTAATATTCTCAATGATGGTGAGTTGGATGAGAAAAGCAATATTCATTTTATGAATATTGCAAATTCTGATAAACCGGTTGCCTTGTATAGCCATGACGTTATACTAGCCGTCGGGTTCCGCGTGCGGTCTCCCAGTAGGTTATTCCGACATCACGATTATAACGAAACTCCTCTTCCATGTTAAAAAGCCGTACCCATACATTCGTATGGATACGGCTGTGCCGATGGAGATGGCAGTCTCCCGTTGGCGTGTAATGTCCCATGCAATGAGGCGGATTACAACTGTATTATACCATGTACCGCCTCTGTTTCCAATGAACGGAGGTTTTTCTAATGGAGCTGAATTACAAATTTATCATCCGCAAGCGAGCGAAGACGAATGGCGGGGCGAGCTACCAGCTGATCCTCTCCTACCGGGATCGGGATGGGAAGTGGAAGCAGAAGTCCAAGGGAGGCTATGCCCTGCGCTCTCAGGCAGCTTCTGATAAGGAGAAGGAGAAGCTCTTGGCAGAAGTAAAGAAGATCGGTGATATCGATCCCATGAACGAGGGGATGACGCTTCGTGATTTTTCTGCGCTCTATATCTCATGGCGGAAAGAGTTAGCTCCCAATACGCTGCTTATCTATGAGTGGCTGGCTGATATCGCCGGTCCTCTTCTGGATAAGCCCATGACAGATATCACGTATGCGGATATCTTTACTAGGCTCCAGACTCTCCCATACAGCGAACGTACAAAGGTAAGCTGGGCACGGTATATGAAGCACCTCTTTCGGGAAGCGGTCCGTTATCGTGTCATCGGAGTCTCTCCTATCGCAGACCTTGTCTATAAGCCACGCATGGACACTGCAGGGGGAGCACGGCTGCGGACTATGACGAATGAGGAAATTTCCCATCTCTTAGATACCTTGCATGCGCGGAACCTGGAACTATGGATCCTCATGTACATTGCCGCATACACGGGCGCCCGTGTCGGGGTAATGCTATTAAGTTAAGCAAAATCCTCATAGCACACGTTGGTAATAGCGTG
>ERZ1034730.87-NODE-87-length-41257-cov-31.614776_pt1 | contig 41257 bp, 28 predicted proteins | sample MGYA00520650_ERZ1034730 | MGnify/ENA primary metagenome ERZ1034730 (study PRJEB33766, sample SAMN09781702) | gut metagenome | biome: gut microbiome | host: Homo sapiens | place: Madagascar | study: EMG produced TPA metagenomics assembly of the PRJNA485056 data set... | reverse complement strand
ATCAATGGGAACAGGGCAAATCTACAGAACTTTGCCCCCCCCATAGTTCATACGGCCGACGTGCGACCCATTGGATTGATTTGAAAAATGTTTCATAATTTAATATTATATTTGTTATTATTTTTTATCAAGAAATTACTGAATACTGATTGCCATCAGACTGACTACCAGACACACGAACGTGATAAACACTACACCGAGGATGAGGCAGATATAGAAACGCCCTCTCCTGATGAAATCACCCAGGCTGAAATGATACATTGGGTGATCATCAAGATAGGTCCTGTATTCCCTTACCATGACATTAATCATGATGCCAACATAAATGAGGAGAAACAGAGCTACTATCAGGATAGCCTGTTCTTCTTTGGTTAATGATTCTATTATACTTTTCATGGTGCAAATATAGTGTTTTTCTTTGAAACAAGGTGTCGCATTCCCCCACATAGGTGTCGCATTCCTACAAAAAAGGTGTCGCATTCGTGGGGAATGCGACACCTAATACATACTTTTTAACAGTTTTTCTCTCTCCAAGCCGTAGGAGAGCAGCCTTCTTTCTCTTTGAACATACGGTAGAGATGGGTACGGGAAGAGAAGCCGCACTCGGCAGAAATGATGTCATTACCGAAGTCGGGGTTATCCAACATCATCTTCTTGGCAGCCTCAAAACGCACCTCGGCAAGCCAGATGCGGAAGGTGGTATTGAGACAGGATGAGAGGTAGCGCGACAACTCGTATCTGTTGATATCCAACGAACGTGACAGGGTAATCATATTCAGCGACGTATCCCTATAACCCTTGGTAGCACACCATTCATCCAACTTCTCACGGATGATCTTCTGCCGTCTTTCTGAAAGCTGCGGTTGTAAAGTTTCTTTCTTATTATCAAGTTCTTCATCCTGCAGTTCAGAATCGGCAGCGTCTCCCCTGTTTTTCATTACTGCATTCTCTTCTTCCTCCTTATCCAAGAGTTCTTCGGTAGGCACGTAATTATAGCCCAAAGCCATAAAACTGAGCGTGAAGAAAAAGACAGCAAGCAGTCCCAGAGGTCCGATAACATATAGAGATTTGGTGGAAAGAACTGCAAAAGGCAGGGCTACTGCAGGGAAAAAGACGATGAATATACTGGCTCGCGCATATCTCACGTAAGGCAGGATATCATAACCAGCCATCACCTCCAGCATCCTTCTGCGCTTTCTGATTTCCACCATTATCATATAGATGCAATAGGCTACGTTGAAGGCGAACAGGACTATCATCACATAAATCCAGCTGCCGATATGGAAGTTTCCGCTCTGGATAAAGCCGATGCAGAAGGCAGTCAATATGGCGGCATAAATGCTGGCGCAGACGATGTTCATCTTCCTGCGGTTGGCATGAGTTGCCTCGATATTGTAAATACCAATAGCGATGAGCGAGAAGCAAGGGGGATAGGCCAGCATATTGAAAACGGCACCCACAGCAGCGTCTTGCGCCCGGAAGCCCAGGAGCATCTGCATGAGAAATTGTATGGCCAATCCTACCATGGCTCCGAAAATCAGCCATCGTGACAATTCATATCGCCGGTTCATCCACTTCATGTGCAGTCGGGTAATACCCAGGATGAGGATATTGATGAACATAAATAGGAAACAGGCGAACTGCAGTAAATATAATGTATCCATTTCGTTCTTTTTTATACAATAGGAAGGCTGATTCCATTAATCTTTTGATAAATATCCAGCGCATATACATCGGTCATGCCGCTGATGTAGTCGATTACTGCCATAATTCGCTCTTCCAGATTGGCATTCTCTATGTCATACTGGCTGCTTACTCGGCGGATGAGCTGCTGCGAGTAGAAACGAGTAGGGTTGACGGCGGCATCGATGAAGACTTCCATTAGTGTCGCCATGATTTTATAACCCGAAAGTTCTATGTCTAGCACCGGCTTGCTGTGGTAAATCTTGGCATACGATGTCTTCTCGCATTCCTTATATGCTTCCTTCTGGCGCTCGGAGATGTGGTCCACGAGACAGCCTTGGAAGGTTCCCGCCAGAATCTCTTCCTCATGATCCAGGAATGCCTTGACGCATTCGTTCTCCAGTTTGCCTATCACGCTGGCACGCATGTATACCACTTTCTCGTTTTCATCTGTCAATCCCTCGTCGATGATGCGCTGTCGGATTTTCTGCTGCGTGTCTTTATCGAAGAAGTTGAGCAGCAGATGCTCGGTCTCGGCAAAGCTCAAAATCTTGAGTTTGTGAGAATCCTCTATGTCCATAATCTCGTAGCAGATGTCGTCGGCAGCCTCTACCATATATACCAGTGGATGGCGGGCGTATTCCAATGGCTCGCCCTCGGCAGATTTGCGAATTATACCCAATTCATCGGCAATTTTCTGATAAGTGCCAGCCTCGGAAGTGAAGAAGCCAAACTTGCCATGCTTTCCGGCTAGGCTGCTGGCAAAGGGATACTTCACGATGCTGGCCAGCATGGAATAGGTCATCACGAAGCCGCCTTGGCGGCGCCCCTTGAAGCGATGTGTCAAGATGCGGAAGCCGTTGGCGTTTCCTTCGAAGTGCGTGATATCGTCCCAAAACTCCGATGAAACCGCTGATTTTAGACTCAGGCCGGCTCCCTCGGTAAAGAAAGTCTGGATGGCTTTCTCGCCAGAATGGCCGAATGGTGGATTTCCCAAGTCATGGGCCAGGCAGGCTGCGCTCACGATGGTTCCAATCTCTTCGAAGAGCGTATCTTTCAGTTCGGGGCGCTTCTGGATGATGCGACGGGAGATGTCATTGCCCAATGACATGCCCACGCTAGCCACCTCCAGACTATGTGTGAGCCTGTTGTGTACAAAGATGCTGCCCGGCAATGGGAATACCTGGGTCTTGTTTTGTAGTCTACGGAAGGCTGATGAGAAAATCAGTCGGTCGTAGTCGCGCTTGAATTCCGAGCGGTCGTCGTGGCGTTCGGCATGGCGATGCTCCTGTCCGAAACGCTTGTTGGAAATGAGTTGAGTCCAATCCATATTCTGGCTTCCTTTACTAGTTAATAATCTAATTATGTGGCAAAAATACATTAATCTTGGGATAAATCAAAATAAAAATAGATAAATTATATCATTTTCACGCCAAAAATTCATTTATTCGGCTAAAAAGCATTATTTTTGCAGAATATTACGGCGAGGAGGACTCGCCTACCAGTAAAAGACAAATAAAAACGAACGATTAATATGATTAAAGTACAGATTATCAACAAGGGTCATCAACCTCTTCCTGCCTTCGCTACACCGCAGAGCGCAGGCATGGATCTTCGTGCCAACATCGACGAGGCCATCGTGTTGCATCCGATGGAGCGCCGACTCATCCCTACGGGCCTTTACATGGCTTTGCCAGCAGGCTATGAGGCGCAGGTTCGCCCTCGCAGTGGTCTCGCCCTGAAGCATGGCATCACTGTGCTCAATACTCCAGGAACCATTGATGCCGATTATCGTGGCGAGGTGATGGTGCTCCTGATCAACTTCTCCAATGAGGATTTCGTGATCAATGACGGTGAGCGCATCGCCCAGATGGTGCTCGCCAAGCACGAACAGTGCGAATTCATCGAGGTGGAAGAACTCGACGAGACTGAGCGTGGAGCCGGTGGTTATGGCCATACCGGCGTGAAATAATCTGCCAAAATGGCCGATTTCATCGGAAAATGTCATTCAGTAAAATATTAGTAAATTCTTAGAGAAAGAAAATAATGGTGAAAATACAGATGAGAAGTGCAGGATGGGCAATGATGCTGGTGCTGATAGGCTCGATGGCATTGCCTTCGTTGGCTCGTAAGAAGAAAGCGAGTCCGCTAGCCAAGACTGTGGTTCAGCAGCAAGACACCTTGGCACCTAACGATCGAAAGCGCTTCAATTATTGTTTCTACGAGGCAGCTCGTCAACATGCCGCAGGCAACTATTCAGCTGCCTTCGATCTCTTTGAGCATGCCCGCCAGATAGATCCAGCAGCCGCTGCCCCTTATTTCTATCTCTCGCTCTACTATCCGCAGATGGGGCAAGACTCGCTAGCTGCTGCCTACATGCAGAAAGCCATCGACCTGAATCCCGATAACCAGACCTATGCTGAGCATCAGGCACAATATTATATTAGTAATCAGCAGTATGACAAGGCTGTGGATGCTTATGAGCAGCTCTATGCTCACAATCATAACAATACCGACGCCCTGCGCATCCTGACTCAGCTCTATCAGCAGCAAAAGAACTATTCGATGCTGCTCAATACCATCTCCCGACTGGAGACAGAGGAGGGAGAAAGCGAACAGCTAACCCTCTCTAAGATGCGCACATACGAGTTGATGAATGACAAGAAGGCTGCCTATCAGGAATTGAAGTCGCTGAGCGATGAGCATCCGCTCGACATGAACTATAAGACCATGCTTGGCAACTGGCTGATGCAGCACGACCGCAGCAAGGAGGCGTATAAGCTCTTTATGGATGTGCTGAAGGAAGAGCCTGACAACTCTTATGCCCAGATGTCGCTCTATGATTATTATAATGCGGTGAACGACAGTGCAGAGGCGCATCGAATGCTAGACCAGATATTGCTTGGTAAGAAGACCGATTTGGAGACCAAGGTGATGATGTTCCGCTCTTACATCCAGGAGAATGAGAGCCATGGTGGCGATTCAACCCAAGTCATCGCCCTCTTTGACCGAGTGCTCAATGTACCTCAGCCATCAGCCGACATTGCTGAGCTGAGAGCTGCCTATATGAGTTTGAAGAAAATGCCAGCCGATAGTATCATCTCTGCCTATGAGAAGGTGATACAGTTGGCGCCAGATAACGCCAATGCCCGCATTCAGCTGATTCAGACACTGTGGAATCAGAAGAAATACGATGCCGTGGTAACACAGTCAGAGGCTGCCCATCAGTACAATCCAGAGGAAATGGTGTTCTATTACTTCGGTGGAATGGCATATTATCAAAAGAAAAATGAGGATAAGGCACTCGATGAGTTCCGTAGTGGCGTGGCTCAAGTCAATGCCCAGTCCTCAGCCGACTTGGTGTCCGACCTTTATGCTGTGATGGGCGACATCTATCATGCTCGTGGCGACAAGGCATCCGCCTTTGCCTCTTACGACTCTTGCCTGCAATGGAAGGACGACAACATGATGGCACTCAATAATTACGCATACTATATGAGTGAAGATGGTATGGATCTGCACAAGGCGGAGTCCATGAGCTATAAGACCATCAAGGTGGAGCCAAACAATGGTACTTACCTGGACACCTACGCCTGGATTCTCTTCAAGGAAGAACGCTATGCTGACGCCAAGACTTATATAGACGCAGCCCTCAAAAACCGCGATTCCACCGAAAATAATAGTACCGTTTTGGAACATGCGGGCGACATCTACGCCATGAATGGAATGATCGATGAAGCCGTGGAATATTGGAAGCAGGCCTACGATGATGATCATCAAACAGCCCTTCTGGAATGGAAAATCAAGAACAAGCAATATATCTCCGAAGAGGAGCTGAAGAGAAAACAATCTCCTGCGGCACCTCAGAAGGTACAGAAACAGAATAATAAGAAAGGTAGAAAAAGATGAAAAAGAATAAGATGTTGATGGGCGCAGCCGTTTGCTCCCTCTTGCTCTTGGCTTCTTGTGGCACGAGTAAGATGGCTCAGGGCAGCGCTACTACAGGTAAGCCCGTGGCTAGCAAGGAAACCAAGGCAACGGGCGCTCAGCAGAGCGAAGCTATCAAGAAGTTGACCTTCGTGCAGAAAGTATCGGATAATCAGGTTTACGCCAAGAATATCGTGGGCAGTATGTCGTTCAATCTGCAGATGGGCGGCAAGGATATCACCGTGCCAGGCTCCCTGCACATGCGCAAGGACGAGGTGATTCGCATCCAGCTCTTTATTCCTATCCTCGGTACAGAGGTAGGCAGACTGGAGTTTACTCCTAACTATGTGCTCATCATCGACCGCTTGCACAAGGAATATATCAAGGCAGACTATACGCAGGTGGATTTCCTCAAGAAGCAGGGCATCAACTTCTATTCGCTCCAATCATTGTTCTGGAATCAGTTGCTGGTGCCAGGCGTGCAGAAAGTATCGGAGTCAGACTTGAAGAAGTTTGACGCAAATCTCGATGAAACCGGCGAAAATGTACCGGTAAGCATCAAATATGGCAATATGAGCTATACCTGGAAGGCAAGTCGCTCTACGGGTCGCATCACCGAGGCCAACGTGATGTATAAGGACTCACGCTCGGGTGCATCTACCGCCAATATCCAGTATGCCAACTTCAAGAATGTAGGCGTAAAGCTCTTCCCAGCTTCTCAGCATCTCACCCTCTCAGCCACCGTTGATGGCAAGCACCGAGAGATCAAGATGAATATGGAAATGAACGACGTGAAGACCGACAGCAACTGGAATGCGCAGTCGGAGATTTCTAGCAAATACAAACAAGTATCACCTGAGGATGTACTTGGCAAACTCATGAACATGTAATGAAACGAATACTATTATTTATTTTGGCGATGACGTTCTCGCTCGCTCCTTTTGCCCAGAAGAAGACGCAGAAGAAGCCAGCGACTAAGACCGCCGTATCAAAATCTAAGAAGCAGACTGCCCGAAAAACTGCCCGAAAAACTGCAGCCAAACCAGCAGGCAAGGCAGCCTCCAAGGCCCCTACCAAGGCAGAGAAGAAGGCTGCCACCTATAGCAATGCCTCCATCCGAGGCTTGCAGGGACAGCGTGCCTCTATCCAAAAGAAAATCAGAGAGCAAGAACAGGCTTTGCAACGAAACAAGGCTGATGTGAAGAAACGCTTGAACGACCTGATGGTGCTGAATGGTGAGATAGACCAAAGCCAGAAGAAGATAGATGGTATCCAGAAAGACATTCACCATATTGATGGCAATATCGGCATCTTGCAGGCGCAGCTCAAGACCTTGCAGCAGCAATTGCAAGACCGCAAGAACAAGTATATCCGCTCCATGCGCTATATGAGTCGCCATCACACGGTACAGGACAAGCTGATGTTTATCTTCAGCGCCAAGAATCTGACCCAGATGTATCGACGTCTCTCCTTTATTCGCCAGTATTCTTCTTATCAGAAGGTGCAGGGTGAGGCTGTGAAGGCCAAGCAGAGACAGGTGAACGACAAGCACCAGCAGTTGCAAACCGTCAAGGGACATAAGAACAACCTATTATATAAAGGTAAGCAAGAAAAGACTGTGCTCGAGGGCAAGCAGACTGAGCAGCAGGTGATGGTGCAAGGATTGCAGAAACAGCAGAAGACCATTCAGGCAGTGATAGATGACCAGCGCCAGAAGGATGCCGCCATCAATGCCCAGATAGACCGACTGATAGCCCAGGAAGTGGCCAAGGCGAGAGCCCGTGCTGCTGCCGAGGCTAAGCGAAAGGCTGCGGCCGCTGCTGCCGCCAAGAAGCGTGCAGCGGAATTGGCTCGCAAAAAAGCCGCTGCCGAGGCTGCCGCCAGAGAGAATGCCCGCCGTATAGCCGAGGCAAAGGCTCGTGAGGCTGCCGCCGAAGCTGCGCGCCGCAAGGCTGCCGAAGAGGCAAGACTGGCACAAGAGGCTGCCCGTAAGGCGCAAGCCGAAGCCGCTGCCCAAGCTGAGGCAAAGGCTAAAGCCAAGGAGCAAGCTCGTGCCCGTGCTGCTGCCGAGGCTGCCCAGCGTGCCGCTGCGGAACAAGCAGCCCGCCAGGCAGCTGCGGAACAGGCTGCCAAGAAGGCTGAGGCTGATCGCCAAGCTGCCGAATTGAAGGCGAAAGCTGATGAGGAGCGCAATACGCGTGAGATAGCCGCTGCCAAGAAGGAGGCGCAAGAGGCTTCTACCTTGAGCTCGGTAGACCGTATGCTGAATGGCGGATTTGAGTCCAACCGTGGTCGCCTGCCTATGCCTATCAGCGGAACCTATCGTGTGGTAAGCCATTTCGGTCAGTATAATGTACAGGGCTTGAAGGGCGTAACGCTCGATAATAAGGGTATCAATATCCAAGGAAAGCCGGGCTGCGTGGCTCGCAGCATCTACGATGGTGAGGTGAGTGCCGTCTTTGGCTATGGTGGCATGTGGAATGTCCTGGTTCGTCATGGCGCCTACATCTCTGTATATTGTAACCTGAAGTCGGTAAGCGTGCATAAGGGACAGAAGGTAAGTACCCGCCAGGCACTCGGTGCCGTGGGAACCGATAACATCCTCCAGTTCCAGCTTCGCAAGGAAACAGCAAAGCTCAACCCAGAGGCTTGGTTGGGAAGATAATGTATGAATAGTTGCAGCCGGTAGTGTTTTTACTGCCTGGCTGCTGTAGATGATAGAAATGAAGAGGGTGTGGCTTATGACACACCCTCTTTTTATTGCTTGCAAGAGAGATGGTTACTTGCAATTTACCTGGTGTTGTAACAAAAACTTTTTCTCATGTAACTTTTTAATATCTTTTAGATATTATTTGAGAGCTAAATCAATTTTATGTTGTAATTTTGCAGCGGAAATTTTTGAAAAGAATTAATAACTAGAAAAGAAGTTTTATAAATTTGAAGCATTCATGAAAAGATGTATAGGGCTATTCTTATACTGTTGGCTCCTTATCATTTTGTTTACTTCTTGCATTTATGATGACTATTCCGGTTGCCCGCAAAAGGATAACCGTAGAATGGTGCGGATTAATGTGGATTGGCATTTGTTTGATAAAGAGGTGCCTACTGGTATGACGGTCATGGTGTTTCCCTGGTCAGGTGGTGCTCCGCATACTGTCTTGACTAATGAGATAACTCATGCCGACTTTTCCTTAGAACCTGGAAAATATCATGTACTGGTATTCAACCAGAGTACGACCGAGTTTGGTACACTCGACTTTCTGGGAATGGACTCTTACGAGACAGCGCGAGCTGTGGTACAGCATACAACATCGCGCTGGTACTCGCGTGGAGATAATGAATTGATAGGGGTTGAGCCCGAGTGGCTTGCCTCTGATAAACTCGATGAATTCGATGTTTCTGGAGACTCTTCTGAGGTTACTTTAACGCCAAGGAATGTGCTTTCGCATATCCAGGTCAACGTGAAAGTTCCAAGTATAGGATACCTGTATTCTGCGAGAGGATCCTTAACTGGTATTTCAGAAGGATTTCTGCTGGGACAGGGGAAGCCGCTTCAGAGTAAGGTGACTTATCTTCTGGAGACCTGGACGAAATCGATAGATGAGAATGACGCAACACTAGGAACGTTGAAGACATCGGTTAAATGTTTTGGCCTACCAGAAACTGCCCATCTTGATGCAGAAAACAATAAGCTGTCTTTTTCAGCTTTGTTGATAGACAAAAAGACGCAGGTAGATTATCAGTTTTCGGTAGGAGATAAGTTTAAGAAAGATGATAATTCATCGGAATTAGGTTATTTTGCTTCTCTCCATGTTGATGTTGAGTTGCCGAAACCTTTACCAGAGGTGAAGCCTTCGGAAGGAAGTTCTGGCGGTTTTGACGTCACGATCAAGGATTGGGGTAAACCTGAGGATATTGATATGGAACTGTAGAAATAGTAAAGTGATAAGAATCAGATAAAGTAATAATAGATTAGTTTAATTTAAAAATCCCAACAGATATGTATAAGAAATTTTTTATGGGTATTGCTGCAATGGCAGCGTTGACATTGGTAAGTTGTTCAAGCGATGACTTGAATAGTGTTTCAGACAATTCTTCTAAGAATGAGGCTATCAGCTTTGATGGCTATTTGGGAAGAAGTGCAGTTGCTGTAAATGGTTCACGTGGTAGCGTGCTGGATAAAGATGCTCTTCAGAAATTAACTGAAGGTTTTGGTGTGTTTGGTAACTATAGCTCTGAAGGAACTACAGCTGGTTATGGTAATAACTGGTTTGATAACCAGCAGGTAACTTATTCAGATACAAAAAAGTGGACATATTCTCCTCTTAAGTATTGGTTACCACAAGGCCATATTGATTTCTTGGCGTATGCTCCTTATGATGCAAAAAACACAGCGATAACTGATTTTAAATCTAAAATTGATTTTACTGTAGACAAAGAGATTGCTAAACAGAAAGATTTGTTGTGGGCTAATGCTGAGCAACAGACAAAGACTGACAAACCTGTTACGTTTAATTTCAAACATGCATTGGCTAAGATTGGTTATACCGTCAAAACAAATGTTGTCGGTACAGGTACAACTATAACATTGAATAAAATTACATTGGCAGGATCTGCGGATGGAAAAAAGAACGCTTTCTATACTGTGGGTACTATAGATTTGTCTAAGACTTCTTCTGAAGGTCTTTGGACACAATCATCTTCTGATACTAAGCAAAATTTTGATTGGTTCAATGGACCTCAGTCGTTAACTAGTACATCTGCATCTAATCCTGAAACAAATTATTTGTTTGTAATTCCACAGAATTTCGAATCAGGACATGATGACCTTTATGTTATCGTAGACTACACTATAAATTATAATACTGGTGTACAGTCAACAATGAAAAGTACGGTTACTAGTAAGATTGAAAAGAATTTCTTGCAGGGTAAGGCATATATGATTAACTTGACCGTTGGTCTGACTCCAATCCAATTCAATGCTGAAGTTGCAGAGTGGGGAACTGTTGATGGTAAAGATATTACCTGGAATTAATCGTATCAGATAAAAATAATGAATTAAAATTATCATAAGATGAAGTTTCTTCGTTTAGCTTTTTATGTTTTGATAGCACAGCTGGTATTATCTGGTTGTGCGGGCGAAGCCGTGGAAGAAACTTCATCTTCTTCATCTTCTGAAATCACCTTTGATGCTTATGTGGGTCGGAATGCTTCAACCCGTGCTGGAATAAACAATATTGATTCTCTCAAGGGGAAGGAATGGTACTCCGGATTTGGTGTCTTTGCAAGATACAACCATAATGGGAAAATCTCATCTCTGATGGATAATGAACACGTAACCTGGGAAGAAAATCATTGGAAATATACAAATACCCGATATTGGCCAAATGAAGGAACTGTGGATTTCTATGCCTTTGCGCCTTATCATCAAGACGTAGAACTGGTCAGTCCTTATAGTAATAGTAACAAAGCTGATTCAACTTATTATATAGAGTTTACTTCTTCAACGGCTCCTGTAGATTTGGTATGGGGAGCACAAATTGGTAAAAAAGCACCAATATCTCCGACTGACAGTAAAGTGAAATTTCAATTTAAGCATGCATTGGCTCGTTTGAGCTTTGATATCACAGCCAATCAAGATTTAGAGGAAAATGGTGCAGTTATAACAGTTGATTCGGTTAAACTATATGGCGACTCAATTGATGAAGATAAAGGCGCCTTTGATATCACGGGCTATCTGAATCTTAAAATTGGAGTATGGGATTCCATCGTCGGGGATGTAAATTCTAGAGCGGTTTATACTTGGACACCAACTGGCTTAGAAAATGGTACCAGCTTTAAGTTAAGTGCATCTCAGTTAGACCATACATGTAAAAAAATAGAAAATGCTCCCAATTCTTATCTCTGTATAATCCCTCAGACGAAGTACTTTCCGTTTTATCTAAAGATAACTTATACGGTAACGCAGGGAGATTTTGAGGAAAAGGTGACGGTAAAGAAAAATCTGCTAGACGTTCTTCGGCCAGGAGTTAGTAATCCGTCTTTTACGTTTGAAAGAGGAAAAGCGTATGTCTTTCATTTGAAACTTTCACTTGATCCTATCAATTTCAACGTAACGCCTAAAGTCGAGGATTGGAATGGGGTGATAGATGAAACAATGCCTTTATAAGGATAATCTGGAATATGAAGCGGAATATTTATAGTTATAGTAAGTTATGGATGATTTTCTTTGTCTTGATGGGTGCAGCCTGTACCAATCAGGTGGAGGATGCTATTCCTGTATCTGGTCAGCCTATTGAGTTTTCTGTGCAATCAGATTGGAAGGAAATTTCCAATACTCGCTCGAATGAGGGTAAAACGCAATTTTACGCACGTGACACGATTCAGATTTTCGGCTTCCATAAGTCTTCTTCAGGAAAAGACGAGGTGAAGTTTATGTATCGTGTAGGTGAGCCGGCTAGAGGTCAGAAAGTAGTATTTGATGGTAAAGACTGGAATTATTCACCCAAGCGTTTCTGGCCTAAAGAGGGAAAGCTAGATTTTTATGCCAGTTATCCAGAGTACTCTGTTCTCAATGACGAAGACAATCATAGGATGACTTATGAGCAGACGGTCAATCCTTTGGAACTTGATCTGTTGTGGGGCTTAGCTACCGATCGTGATTGTGCAAAGGCGCGTAACGATACCGTAAAGATCTGGATGGTGCATGCCTTGGCTAAGGTGAATATTATTTTTGACAACTCTTTGGGTGAAATCAAGCAAGCTAAAGTCTCGGCTTACAAAGCAGGCTATTTCGTTTCCGCCGATAAAGGTGTCCCTCATTGGATTGTTGACACGTCTGATAAAAATAATATCCAGAAAGATTTTTTTCCTTATCAAGAACAGACGAAAATTGGTGATGTTACCGTATTTATCTTGCCAGATAGGATTACGGGACTCAAACTGACATTGTCGGATGGGACAGAGATTGATGCTTCTGAAGGAATAAAGAAGCATACGTTTTTAGCAGGAAAGGTATATAATCTCAAGATATCAAAAGGAGTACAGAAGAAGAATACAAATAGCCGTTCTATAGCGATGTCTGTCCGTTGTGTTTCGGAATAGCGAAAAAATATCCTAAAGATGCTTGGCTAGAACATGATATGATTCAATACGAAAAACAGAAAGCGCAGTTATGTCTAAGGCATAACCGCACTTCGTTTTTTATTGTATTCTATATAATAAGGTGTAGTCAGAACGAATGTCTCTTTCAGATGCTGGCTCCATCCAAGAGTTCCCGGTATTTAGCTACAGCATCCGAAATCTCGCTTATTTTGATGAATTCATCGGCAGAATGGGAACGGGAGGATTCGCCCGGACCCAATTTGAACGAAGGGAAGTGCATCAGAGCCTGGTCGCTCAACGTTGGACTGCCGAATGGCTTCATTCCCATAGCTACGCATTTCTTAATAAGAGGATGCTCGGGGTCGATGCGGGATGACTTCAAACGGAAACTGTGAGCCTTTACCTCGCTCTTCAGGTGCTGGCAGATAAACTTGTACACCTCCTCGTTGTCATAAAACTCGTTGGTGCGAATGTCCACGAGCATCGTACACTTATCGGGTATCACATTGTGCTGGGTGCCGGCATTCACCACGGTCAGAGTCATCTTGGTAGGACCCAGGAACTCGCTTACCTTCTCAAACTTGTAGTCTCTGATCCATCGCATGTCATCCAGAGCCTCGTAGATGGCGTTCACTCCCTCGTTTCTGGCAGCATGTCCACTCTTGCCGTGAGCGATGACATCCAGTACCATCAGTCCCTTCTCGGCTACGGCAGGGTTCATGCCCGTAGGCTCGCCCACGATGGCAAGGTCAATGTGAGGCAGGAGAGGCAATGCACGGCTGATGCCATCCTTGCCCGAAACCTCTTCCTCGGCTGATGCCAGATAGATGAGATTATACTGTTGAGGCTTCTCGGTGAGCATACGAAACATCTGGAGCAGTGAACACAGACCGCCTCCACAATCGTTGCTGCCCAGTCCGTAGAGAATATCTCCGTCTTGTTCTGATGGCTCAATGCCCGGATGGAATGGGGCTCGCTGCCATGAGGCAACAGGCTTCACGGTGTCGATATGAGCGTTGAGCAGGAGGGTAGGTCGGCTCTCATTGAAGTGAGGGTCGATGATCCAAACGTTGTTAGCCTCACGATGAGGTTCGAAGCCGTAGCAGCGAATGGTTTCTTCCATGATGTCGGCTGCATCCTTCTCATTACGGCTCACCGATGGGGTGGCAATGAGCTTTTTCAGCAGCTCCAAGGCATCACTTACATATTCTTCTTGTGTCATCATAATCTCTTATATTTCTTATTTCGTGGGCAAAGTTACGAAAAAAAGAGCACATAAAGTGGAAAAACTGCCATTTTATTTTGTTTTGTCTTCGATTTCTATTATCTTTGCATCAGAAAAGCTGCACTCGACAATTTGAAAGCAAACTTTCATTGTGCTCGTTTGCATTTTCTGTGCAGTCATATTTATAAATATAAGCTTATGCAAATTAATAGTCATCTTTCGGTTCTGATTCACGACCTCGCAAAGAAATGGGGTGAAAAGCCAGCGCTTACCTTCAAGAAGTTTGGTAGTGATCAGTGGCAGACCGTTTCATGGAATCAGTTCTCACTGAGAGTGAAACAAGTGAGCAACGCCCTGTTGAATCTCGGCGCCAAACCACAAGACAAGATTGCTGTCTTCTCTCAAAACTGCGTACATTATCTATACACTGACTTCGGTGCATATGGTGTGAGGGTTACTTCTATCCCTTTCTATGCCACCAGTAGCGAGCAGCAGATACAATATATGATCAATGATGCCCAGGTTCGCTTCCTCTTTGTTGGCGAACAGGAGCAGTATGACAAGGCTCATCGTGTGTTCGCCCTCTGTCCGTCGTTGGAGCGTATCATCATCTTCGATTCCAGCGTACGCATTAGTACCCATGACCCAGCAGCCCTTTACTACAAGGACTTCCTAGCCTTGGGAGAGAATCTGCCTCGCCAGACGGAAGTAGAAGAACTCTACAAACAGGCGAGCATGGACGACCTTGCCAACATTCTCTATACCAGTGGAACTACAGGCGATAGCAAGGGCGTGATGCTGACTTATGGCCAGTATTATGCGGCATTGAAGGCGAATGGAGAGTGTGTGCCTATTACTGAAAAGGATAGAGTGATCGACTTCTTGCCTTTCACTCATATCTTTGAGCGTGGATGGGCTTACTTGAGCTTGAGCGTGGGCGCCCAACTCTTCATCAACACCTATCCTCATGAGATACAGGAAAGTATGCGTGAGGTGCATCCTACGGCAATGAGCAGTGTGCCTAGATTCTGGGAGAAGGTTTACATCGCCGTGAAAGCCAAGATGGATGATGCCAGCCCTATCCAGAAGAAGCTATTCTACCATGCCTTGGCTGTGGGCAGAAAGCGCAACATCGAGTATATTGCCAATGGCAAGCGTCCTCCTTTGACGCTCGAACTGGAGTATAAGATAATCAACAAGACCATCTTGAGCATGGTGCGCAAGCAACTTGGCTTGGAGACTCCAAATATTTTCCCAACAGCAGGTGCCTATGTGAGCCCTGAGGTGGAGGAGTTTATCCACTCCATCGGCATTGGCATGGTGGTAGGTTATGGCTTGACGGAAAGTCTTGCCACTGTATCTTGCGATCATCTTGACAAGAAATATACCATCGGTTCTGTGGGGCGTCCTATCTCTAGCATCCAGATTAAGATAGGTGAGGACAATGAGGTTCTTCTCAAGGGTCCTACCATCACCAAGGGTTACTATCACCGTGATACCACCAATGCCAAGGCTTTCGATGAGGATGGCTTCTTCCATACAGGAGATGCTGGCTATCTGAAAGATGGCGAGTTGTACCTGACCGAGCGCATCAAGGACTTGTTTAAGACCTCTAATGGTAAGTATATCGCTCCGCAGCAGGTGGAGTCATTGCTCTTGGTGGATAAGTTCATCGACCAGGTGGCTGTCATTGCCGACCAGCGCAAGTTTGTGTCTGCGCTCATCGTACCAGAATTCCGCTTGGTAGAGGACTGGGCGCGCGAGAACCACATCGCCTTCCAGAGTCGTGAGGACCTGTGCGCCAATGAGAAGGTGCAGAAAATGTTGCTGGATCGTATTCAGATACTCCAGCAGCACTTGGCTTACTATGAGCAGATTAAGCGTATCACCCTCTTGGCTCATCACTTCTCGATGGAATCGGGCGAGCTGACGAATACCCTCAAGATTCGTCGTCCTATCATCAACAAGAACTATCAGAAGGAGATAGAGCAGATGTACCAAGAGTAATGGTTTTACTTTGAACTTTGGATTTTGAACTTTATGATTACTTTGAACTTTGAATTTTGAACTTTGAACTTTATGATAACTCTTTATGAAGATGACTGTTATCATATAGCTGGAGGGGATAAAGATGAAGTTCAAAGTAATCATAAAGTTCAAAGTTCAAAATTCAAAGTTCAAAGTTAAGAGTTCAAAATTCAAAGTTCAAAGTTAATGATTACAGCAGATCAGTTGAAGGATGTGATGGACAGAGCTGAGGCTCTGCATCGCTATCTCAATATAGACCAGAAGAAAGTAGAATTTGAAGAGGAGCAGCTCCGCACCCAGGCTCCTGACTTTTGGGAAGACCCAAAGTATGCACAGGAGCAGATGAAGAAGGTGAAGAGCATCCAGAAGTGGCTCGATGGCTACAAGGCAGTGCGTCTCTATGCCGACGAACTTCAGCTTGCCTTCGACTATTATAAGGAAGATATGGTAACCGAGCAGGAGGTGGATGATGACTACGCCAAGGCTATCAAGGCTATCGAAGACCTGGAGCTGAAGAACATGCTGCGCCAGAAGGAAGATCCAATGGACTGCGTGCTCAAAATCAACTCAGGTGCGGGTGGCACCGAGAGCCAGGACTGGGCATCCATGCTGATGCGTATGTATATGCGCTGGGCTGAGGCTCACGGCTATAAGGTTACCATCACCGATGTGCAGGAGGGTGATGAGGCTGGCATCAAGAGCGTTACGATGACCATCGAGGGTGGCGAGTATGCTTATGGCTACCTGAAGAGTGAGAATGGTGTGCATCGCTTGGTACGTGTGTCACCATTCAATGCGCAGGGCAAGCGCATGACCAGTTTCGCCAGTGTCTTTGTTACTCCATTGGTAGATGATACCATCGAGGTATATGTAGACCCAGCCAAACTCTCTTGGGATACCTTCCGCTCCAGTGGTGCGGGTGGTCAGAACGTGAACAAGGTGGAGTCGGGTGTCCGCTTGCGTTATTGGTATACCGACCCAGATACAGGCGAGGAAGAGGAAATCCTCATCGAGAATACCGAGACTCGCGACCAGCCAAAGAACCGTGCCAAAGCATTGCTGCTCTTGAAGAGCCAACTCTATGACCGCGCCATGAAGAAGCGATTGGAGGCAAAGGCTAAGATAGAGGCAGGCAAGAAGAAGATAGAGTGGGGAAGCCAGATAAGAAGTTATGTCTTCGACGATCGCAGAGTGAAGGATCATCGTACCAACTATCAGACATCCGATGTGGATGGCGTGATGGATGGCAAGATAGATGGCTTCATCAAGGCATATCTGATGGAGTTCCCTACCAGTGATAATGAAGAATAATTAATAACCTTTTAATATAAACAACTATGAGTGGAAATAAAGATTTAAGAAGAGCCAAGCATGAGGCTTACGAGAAGAAACAAGCCGCTAAGGGCGAAAAAGTAATCAAGTGGATATTTGGCACATTGATAGCTTTGGCTGTCATCTTTGCTATTTATGCTGCTTCAATTGCATAAGAGAAAATGAGTGGATTAGAGATAGAAAGGAAATTCCTCGTTAAGAAGGGCGACGCTTACAAGAGCGCCGCCTTTTCTAGTAGCCATATCCAGCAGGGCTATATCCCTGCGGAGGGGGCTACAGTGCGAGTTCGCACGCGCGACGAGAAAGCTTACCTCACCATCAAGGGTAAGTCGGTGAATGGTGGTATGACCCGCTATGAGTTTGAGAAGGAAATTACGATGGATGAGGCGCAGCATCTCTTGCAGTTTTGCCAAGGTGGTGTCATCGACAAGCGTCGCTATCTGGTGAAGAGTGGCAACCATACCTTCGAGGTAGATGAATTCTATGGCGATAATGAAGGATTGGTGATGGCAGAAGTGGAACTGGGCAGCGAGACCGAAGCTTATGAAAAACCAGACTTCATTGGTATGGAGGTAACGGGCGACAAGCGCTTTTATAACTCTCATCTTTTAGGAAATCCATACGCTCAGTGGCGTGATACCCTGCCTGAAGAGTACCGATAAGTTAAATATTTTATCTTTTTCTGTATTTTACTTTCGATTTATACGTTTATGTGGAATTTATTTTATAATTTTGCAGCGTGTAAAAAGAGAAAGTTAAAGAAATGGCAGAAACAAATAGAGGAAGTTTTGGTAGCATGATAGGAATGATACTTGCTACAGCAGGTGGTGCCGTAGGTTTGGGTAACGTATGGCGCTTCCCTTATATGGCTGGTCAGGAAGGTGGCGCAGCCTTTATATTGGTATACATAGGATGCGTATTGTTGTTGGGCATCCCATGTATGATATCTGAATTTATCATTGGCCGTCATGGTGCATCCAATACGGCTCGTGCCTATACTAAGCTAGCCAATGGCTCGTCTTGGAAATGGATAGGTTATCTGGAGGTGCTCACGGGCTTCTTGATAACGGGTTATTATGCCGTGGTGTCGGGCTGGTGCTTGCAGTATGTATATGCCAGCATCATGGGCGAACTGCATGGCGACCCTACCTTTGTGGCTAATTATTTCAAGGACTTCTCTTCCGATCCTATCCGCCCAGTGATGTGGACGGTGGCTATCTTCTTGATTTGCCATTTTGTGATTATCCATGGTGTGCGTGGTGGTATAGAGAAGGCTTCTAAGATCATGATGCCTCTGCTTTTCATCTTGCTGCTCATCATCGTGGTGGCTTCTTGCTTGTTGCCAGGTGCTGGCAAGGGTGTGGAGTTCTTGCTGAAGCCAGACTTTGGTAAGTTTGATCGTAACGTATGCTTGGGTGCCTTGGGACAGTCGTTCTATTCCTTGAGCATCGGTATGGGTTGCATCTGTACTTATGCATCTTACTTCAGTCGCCAGACCAATCTCTTCAAGTCGGCATTGCAGATTTCGCTCATCGACTTGGTGGTTGCCGTATTGGCTGGTTTGATGATTTTCCCTGCCGCATTCTCGGTAGGAGTGAATCCTGATAGCGGTCCATCGCTCATCTTCATCACTTTGCCAAATGTCTTTAATGAGGCATTTGCCTCGATGCCTGTTTTGGGGTGGATAGTCTCCTTGCTCTTCTATGTGCTCCTCTCTGTGGCAGCCTTGACTTCTCTGATGTCGCTGCACGAGGTGAATACTTCTTTCTTCTATGAAGAATTGAAGATAGATCGCAAGAAGGGCGCCTGCATCGTGACGGTGGCTTGTGCTGTGATAGGTGCGTTCTGTTCGCTCTCTTTGGGCGCAACGGATGCGCTTTCTTTCTTGGGCAAGACCTTGTTCGATTGGTTCGACTTTGTGACTGGACAGATATTCCTGCCTATTGCAGGCTTCCTTACCTGCTTGTTTGTCGGCTGGTATGTGCCTAAGCAGACGGTACAGGATGAGTTTACCAACTGGGGCACGCTCCGTAGCAAACTCTTCGGTACTTATTTCTTCTTGATCAGATATATTTGCCCTATTCTGATTCTCTTGGTTTTCTTAAACCAACTGGGTGTTCTGGGTTAAAAACATATATATAATAAGGTGTAATGGAAAATAGAGGTAATTTTGGTAGTAAGTTAGGCGTCATCTTGGCTACGGCAGGTTCTGCTGTGGGCTTGGGTAATATCTGGCGCTTCCCTTATATGACGGGTCAGAATGGTGGTGCAGCCTTCATCCTGATTTACTTTGTGTGTATCATCCTGCTGGGTTTGCCTGGCATGCTGTCTGAGTTTATCATTGGTCGTCATGGTGCTTCCAATGCGGCACGTGCTTATAAGGTGTTGGCAGGAGGCAAGGCTTGGGCTTTTATGGGATACATGGGAGCCATTTGTTCCATGATAATCCTGGGCTTTTATGCTGTGGTGGCAGGTTGGTGCTTGCAGTATCTCTATGCCAGTATCATAGGACAGGTGCATGGCGACGCAGAGTTTGTGAAGAATTACTTTGTTACGTTCTCCTCTGATCCTATTCAGCCTGTCATCTGGACAATCGTCTTTATCTTGCTGACCCACTTCGTGGTGGTGCGTGGTGTGCGCAATGGAATAGAGAAGGCATCCAAGATATTGATGCCTCTGCTCTTTATCTTGCTTTTGGTCATTGTGGTGGCGTCTTGTTCTCTGCCAGGTGCTGGCAAGGGTATTGAGTTCTTGCTCAAACCTGATTTCTCCAAGGTGGATGAGAATGTGCTATTGGAGGCTTTGGGACAGGCGTTCTTCTCTTTGAGCTTGGGCACGGCTTGTCTCTGTACATACGCTTCTTACTTCACACGCCAGACCAATCTCGTGAAGTCGGCTAGTCAGATAGTCATCATTGATACAGTTATAGCCATCTTGGCTGGTTTGATGATATTCCCTGCCGCCTTCTCGGTAGGTGTGAATCCAGATAGCGGTCCTTCGCTCATCTTTATCACGTTGCCTAATGTCTTCAACGAGGCATTTGCAGGTATGCCAGCTGTGGGATATGTTATCTCCATCTTGTTCTATGCCTTGTTGGTACTTGCGGCATTGACCTCTACCATCTCCATGCATGAGATTGGTACGGCTTGCTTCTATGAGGAATTGAAGATTAGCCGTAAGAGCGGTGCTTGGATAGAGACCATCATCTGCTGTGTCATTGGCGTGTTCTGCTCGCTCTCTCAGGGTGCCGTGCCAGAGCTGTCACTCTTCGGCAAGGACTTCCTGACCTGCTGTGACAACTTTACGGCTCAGCTGCTGATGCCACTGGGTGCATTCCTTACCTGCTTGTTCTTGGGATGGTATGTGCCTAAGAGGTTGGTACACGATGAATTTACCAATAATGATACATTGAAGGGCAGACTCTTCCCAGTATTCCTCTTCATGATTCGTTTCGTGACTCCAGCCTGCATCTTCCTGATCTTCCTGCATCAGTTTGGCGTGCTCTAGAAGCAGACGTAAGGTTTGAGTCTCTCAATCTCATCTGGTGGAAAATCTTTGAGAAGTTTCAGTTCTTCTAAACTTCTCAAAGGTCCCCTCTTGTGTACATACTCCACGATAGCCTTGGCTTGATAAAAGTTAAGATATGGGTGTGCTTTCAGTTGATTGACCGATAGCTTATTGACATTGAGCTTGTGTATCTGTTGGGCATCTATCTTGATATAGGTGCTCGCTGATTCTGGCACTCCGTCGATTTCCGAGAGTTGTTTGGCAGATACAAAACCGCCCAACTTGTCTCTGTATCTTACGATGCATTTGGCATAATAGCTACCTATGCCCGGAATCTTCATGAGCTCCGTGGTATCGGCAGTATTGATGTTGATGTATTGCCCAGCCTGCAACTTGTGGGGATAGCTATATACTTTTTCGGGTGTAGCTTTTTCCTGCGCACCTTTCTCCTGGCTGCTTGAAGATAGCTGACGACCGTGTTGATAGGGCTCGTTGCCATAGAAGTCAGAGGCAGGCTTGTAGTCTTCACCTATTCTTATAAAGGGGAGAAGAGTTTCGTATTGTTTTTTGGTCAGTCCGTATACTCGAGCAAAATCGCTTGGACGAGAGTATACGCCTCCTTTGTCTCTATATCTCATGATGCTTTTCACTTGCCATGCATTCAGCCCCAGTCTACGCAACTGAGTACTGTCGGCTGTGTTGGGATCGAAGGGGAAGGCTTCATGCAGTTCTGTTCCCTCTTGGTAATAGGCGGGTTGCTCTTGGCTGGCATGTTGAACTACTACTTGGTTGGAAGAATCAATCGCTTCCAGTTCTGCTTCAGTTCGGTTGCCTAAGAGGAAAACGAGGGTGGCGGCAGCAGACATGATGACTAAAATCGCAAGGAGAGCCTGGCGATCATTGCGCTGGAGATAGAAGAAATCTCTTAGATTCATAGGCAATGACGTTATAAGGGGTGAATTAATACCTCCGAAGAGGATGAATAAAAGAAAGTCGGGATTACTGGACTCGAACCAGCGACCTCATCGTCCCGAACGACGTGCGCTACCAACTGCGCTAAATCCCGATTTTTGTTGCTAATGCGTTGCAAAGTTACACTATTTTTGGTAGAAAACAAAATAAAAACGGACTTTTTTGCTTTTTTGCGAAAGAAATCTTTGAAAAAATTTGCAGGAGTGAAATATTTGTATTACCTTTGCACCCGCAAATGAGAAATCAACCATTTGTTAAGGTATGGTGCCATAGCTCAGTTGGTAGAGCAAAGGACTGAAAATCCTTGTGTCCCCGGTTCGATTCCTGGTGGTACCACTTCAAAAAGCCGAATCTCTTCTAATGAGGTTCGGCTTTTTTGTTGATCTTATATTCTTTCTTATTCTTGGATTCTCCTGTCTTTTTTCTTTCTTTTCATGTCAAAGTGAGATAGAAAAAGGCTTTTTGTCTGTTATTTTTCTTTCTTTGTCTGATATTTAGCTCCTAGAAGCCGAATGTTTCGATACTTTTGCAACCGAATAAATTTTTCTAACATCAACCTGATTAAACAACTAGGCAAAAATGAATGCAATCTTAAGTAAGACGAAACAAAGAAGTTTTCTTCTTGTGGCATTGTTGCTCATGGGATGTTTGCAGCTTTTGGCGCAGACACGCACCATCAAAGGTGAAGTGACAGATGCTCAAAATGGTGATGCCCTCATTGGTGCTACCGTTATGGTAGAGGGGGGCAAGAACGGAACGGTTACCGACTTTGATGGTAACTTCGTCCTCCAAGTACCTTCTTCTGCCAAGAAGGTAAAGATCTCCTATATAGGATATTTAGACAAGGTGGTGGCTATCTCCGACAATATGAAAGTAAAGTTGGAGTCTGATAGCCAGACGCTGACTGATGTCGTAGTCATTGGTTATGGTACTGCGCGCAAGAGCGACTTGACCGGTTCTGTTGCCACTGTGAAGGCAAAGGACTTCAACAAGGGTCTCGTTTCTTCTCCAGAGCAGTTGATCAATGGTAAGGTATCGGGCGTACAAATCATGTCAAATAGTGGTTCTGCCTCTGCAGGTAGCACCATCCGTGTGCGTGGTGGTGCTTCTCTGAATGCCAGCAACGACCCTCTCATCGTGCTCGATGGTGTGCCATTGGAGCAGGGTGGTATCTCTGGTAACTCTAGCAACTTCCTTTCTATGATCAACCCATCTGATATTGAGAGCATGACTGTATTGAAGGATGCTTCTTCTACAGCCATCTATGGTTCTCGTGCATCCAATGGTGTTATCATCATCACTACCAAGAAAGGACAGCAGGGCGGACTAAAGGTGAACTTCAATACCACCAACAGTGTCCAGACTCGTGCTCAGATGGTGGATATGCTCGACTATGATGATTTTGTAAGCGTTATTAATAAATATGGTACAGCCAACCAGAAATCATTGCTGGGTGATGCTCATACCGACTGGAATGACGAGGTTTATCGTACAGCTTTCGGTACCGACAACAACCTCAGCCTCGCAGGTAGCATCGGTAAGTTCTTGCCTTTCCGTGCATCCGTAGGTTATTACAACCAGAGCGGTTTGGTACGCAAGGACAATGTGGAGCGTTGGACAGGTAACATCGTGTTGACTCCTAGCTTCTTCCAGGATCACTTGAAGTTGACCATCAATGCCAAGGGTACTCTTAATAACAACTCATTCAATGCCGGTGGCGCTGTTTGGGCAGCCGCTACATTCAACCCAACCATCCCTGTATATTCAGGCAATAGCAACTATGGTGGCTACAATGAGGCACTTGATGCAGATGGCTATCCAGTGAATGCAGGTGTGAGAAACCCTCGTGGTCTCGTAGACCAGTATGACTCTAAGAGTAAGGTAAGCCGCTTCATCGGTTCAATGGATGTGGACTATAAGGTTCACTTCTTGCCAGACCTCAAGCTCCATGCCACCCTCGGTGCCGACTATGCCAAGGGCGATGGTACTGTATACGTTCCTGCCGAGGCTGCATCTGCTTTTAACAAGGATGCTAGCCTGAGTGGTAATGACTATAAGTATGGCCCTCAGAAGAATGAGAACCGACTCTTGACTCTCTATGCCAACTACGCCAAGTATTTTGAGAACATCAAGAGCAATGTAGACGTAACAGCTGGTTACGACTATCAGTATTGGAAGAGTTCTACTCCAGAATATTTCACAAAGAGTGCGGCAGGCACAACCCTGTCAACCGTAAAGGCTTCAGATTATCGTCATGTGCTGTTGTCATATTACGGACGTATCAACTATTCATTCGATGGAAAGTACCTCTTGACGGCTACCATGCGTCGAGATGCATCTTCTCGATTCTCCAAGGATAACCGTTGGGGTACTTTCCCTTCAGTGGCTTTGGGCTGGACCTTGACCGAGGAGCCTTGGTTGAAGGACAACAAGGTGCTCTCTAACTTGAAACTCCGTGCTAGCTACGGTGTAACGGGTCAGCAGGATGGTATCGGCAATTACAACTATTTGCCAGTATATACCTCTAGTGTAACCGGAGCCGAGGCATTGATCAATGGCAATTACATCACCACTTATCGCCCAGAGGCATACGTGGAGAATCTGAAGTGGGAGACCACATCCTCTTGGAACTTCGGTCTTGACTTCGGATTCTTGAATGGTCGCATTGGTGGTGCTATCGACTTCTACACCCGTAAGACCAAGGACCTCCTTGCCTCTGTGCCAACAGCCGCAGGTACCAACTTCTCCAAGACTATCTTGACCAATGTGGGTAATGTGGACAGCAAGGGTATCGAAATCTCCCTCAATGCCACACCTATCCAGACCAAGGGCTGGGAGTGGAACTTGAGCTACAACTTCACCTGGCAGAATATGAAGGTGAAGAACCTCTCACTCGTACAGGGTGGTAGCCAGACCAATGTGAAGGTAGGTCCTTCTATCGACGCTTATCAGTTCCAGGTTCTCTCCGAGGGCTATGAGCCATATATGTTCTATGTATATCATCAGCTCTATGACCCAGAGACAGGCAAGCCAATCGAGGGCGCTTATGCCGACCTCAATGGCGATGGCGAGATCAATGATGCCGATCTCTATCGTTATCACTCACCAGCCCCTAAGTATATCATGGGCTTGAGCACTTCTTTGAGATACAAGCAGTTTACCCTCGGTATGAGCTTCCGTGCCAACATCGACAACTATGTATATAATGGCATGGGCATGAGCACTGGCGCTTGGGAGACCGTTAGCTACAACAACTCACAGCTCAACAACCTCAACACCAGCTTCCTCAAGACAGGTTTCAAGACCCGTCAGTATCTCTCTGATTACTATGTGGAGAATGCTTCTTTCTTGAAACTCGACAACTTGAGCTTGAGCTACAATGTAGGCAAGATAAGCAAGTGGGCTTCGCTCACCGTATCTGCTATGGTACAGAATGTATTCTGCATCACAGGCTATACTGGTACAGATCCAGAGGTGCCTAATGGTATGGACAATTCATTCTATCCACGTCCTCGCACTTACTCTTTGAGTCTTGGATTTGAGTTCTAACAATCTTAACTGATAACAACAATGAAACTAAAGAATATATTATATAGTATGATGATGGGCACAGCTGTATTGGCAAGTACCACAAGCTGTGTATCCGATCTCGACCAATATCCTCAGACGGAGACAACCTCTAAGGATGTATATACCAATCTTGCCAACTATGAGGCAGTATTGGGTAAGATTTATGCTGCCATGGTAACCAGTGGTCAGGGCAAGGGTGGCGACAACAAGGATATGGAATCTGTATTGAACGACGGCAGTGGTTTCGACTACATGCGTATGTTCCTGAATATGCAGGAGTGTGGTACAGATGAGTTTGCTTCTACTTGGCTCACAGGTGAGCAGACCACAGGCTTGACCTATCTCTCTTGGGATGCCAATGATGCTTGGGTATCAGATATGTACTATCGCATCTACTACAACATCGCCCTCTGCAATGAGTTCCTCCGCAATGCCAATGGAGCTAGCTTCAGTGGCAATGACGAGGTGAAGATGAAGGAGTATAAGGCAGAAGTTCGCTTCATGCGTGCTTTGTTCTATTATCATGCGCTCGATCTCTATCGCAATATCCCGATGGTAACGGAGAATGATCCTGTGGGCAGCTTTATTCCTCCACGTGCTACTCCTCAGGAGACATTTGATTATATCGAGAGCGAGTTGAAAGACTGCATAGGCGATATGCTGCCTGCCTCTTCTTGCCCTTACGGTCAGGCATCGCAGGGTGCAGCTTATACCTTGCTTGCCAAGCTTTACCTGAATAGCGAGGTATATACCGGTGTGGCTAAGTATGCCGAGTGTAAGGCTGCTTGCCAGCAGGTAATGAACATGGGCTATTCTCTGGAGAGCGATTACAGCAAGCTCTTCAATGCAGATAATGACAAGCGTACCAATGAGATTATCTTCGCATTGCCAGTTTCTGCAGAGCATACCGTGAGCTGGGGTGCTTCTACCTATTTGGTTTGTGGACAGTTGAGCTTGTCGAATGCCAACCAAACTCCAGGCGACTTTGGTGCAGAAAGTGGTTGGAGTGAGTTCCGCTTGCGCTCTCAGTTTGTAGATAAATTCAATGAAAGCGATATCTATGCACAGGGTGAAGAGGCTAAGGGCGATAAGCGTGCCAAGTTCTTAACCAATGGTCAGAATAAGGATGTTACTAGCATGACAGATGAGACTACAGGCTATCTGTCTGAGAAATGGTCTAACCTGAAGGATGATGGCACCAAGGCATCCAATACAAGCAATGATGGTGTGGAGACAGACTTCCCTCTCTTCCGTCTAGCTGATGTTTACTTGATGTATGCTGAGTGTGTGGCTCGCCTTGGCGAAGATTGGGACAACTGGAATGGTGGTTCCGATGCTGAGGCTGCAAGCCGCAAGGAAGGTGCCATCTATTATATTAATAAGGTAAGAGAGCGTGCTGGCGCAGCTGATGTTTGGAAAGACAACTTTGCTAGTGATGCCGACTTCCTACAGTTCATTCTTGATGAGCGTGCTCGTGAACTCTATCATGAGGGCTATCGCCGTACCGACTTGATCCGCTTTGGTCAGTTTACCACCAATAAGTATATCTGGCAGTGGAAGGGCGGCACCCATGATGGACAGGCTGTGGATAGCAAGTATAACATCTATCCTATCCCTAACACCGAGCTTACCGCCAATCCAAATCTTCACAATGACAACTATTAAGAATAAAAACAATGAAAAAGATATTTAGAAACCTGATGATGCTTCTCTGCGCACTCACCGCTATGGTGAGCTGCGACGAGAGTGGCGACAAGATATATCTGGATGGCTTCAAGGCATCCGATCTGATGGCATCGGCCAGCGATGTGGTGCTGTCTGTTGACAATAGCAAGACACTCGTGCTCTCTTTGGCATGGCAGAATCCTACCTTGCTTTCAAGCGATGAGACCAAGCCTGCTGGCAATGGCACGCTGCTCACTTACCTCCAGGCATCCACTTCCGAGGATTTCGCCACAACCAAGGATTATACAGTGACCAATCTCTCCAAGGCTTTTACGGGTGGTGATCTCAATACCCTTGCCAAGGATTTGGGTATGACGCCGGGTGAGGGCGCTCCTCTCTACTTCCGTATCAAGAGCCAGTTGGGAGCCAATCTCGAAGCTGCGTATAGTAATGTTTGTCAAGTAAATGTTACACCTTATATTATACACATGAACTCAATGGCTATCTTGAGCAGTGATAAGAGTAAGACCTTGACTACGCTATATTCTCCAGATGAGGATGGCGTTTATACGGGTTATATGAACGCCTCTGCTTGGTTGAACTTCTATGGTAAGGAGAATGATGGCTCTATTTGGGGTAACTATGCCGCTGATGGTCATGACTTCGAGGCTGATAATAGTGAGAGCGTATGGAACTTCTGGTTCCCTGGTCAGGCTGGTATCTACTATACTGTTGTTGATACCAAGGCAAAGGAATGGAAGGCTACTTGGATGAAGGGATTCCTGCTCAATGGTGAGGCGATGACTTACGATGCGCCTAACTATGCTTGGGTAAAGGTAATTACAACCTCTGCTGATAATACCTCTATTCAGATTGTAGGCACTGGTGCAGAATATACCAAAGCGACAGGTACTGACGATGCAGCTGCTGTGGCAAAGACCTTGAACTATACCCTTGCTGATGGTAAGATGACAGATGCTTCTGCCGCAGGTGGCGTGAACATCGAGAAGGCTGGCACCTATACCGTTACTGTAAAGGTGGGTGAGAACAGTGAGCTGACTTACTCTATTGTAGCTGGTGATCAGACCTCTCCAGAACCAGAGGCTAGCAACACGCTCTGTATGTTTGATCCAGATGGTAACACCTTGAAGGCAGTGATGACCAAGGTGAGTGATGGCGTCTATACCTGTAAGTATACGCCAGTAGCATGGGAGAACATTAAGTTTATCTATGTTGGCGAAAGCAAGGATGATAAGCAGACTTGGTATGGTAGCGAGCCAGAAGAAGGCAAGCTCTTCAATCTCTCTACAGCTGCTGATTGCTGGAACATTTGGTTTAAGGAAGATGTAACTGGAGGAGAGATGACGATCACCGCCGACCTCAACACAATGACTTGGAAGTACGAATAGAATAAAACTTGTGCAAACCTTTGCACGATAAAATTTGTGCAAGGTTTGCTTTTTAGGCAATATTCATACAATATACACATTATTATAATATATATATACGACAATGAAGAATATTTTAGGAAAAGCCATATTGCTGGCTTCAGCACTCTTGTTTTCTATCACGGGCACGAGTTGCAGCAATGATGATAACGCTACTCCAGAAAAGGAGAAAACATACGATATGAGTGGTTTCGCTAAGGGAGCCGATGTTAGTTGGCTCACTGAGATGGAAGCCAGTGGCGTGAAGTTTTATAATCAGAATGGCAAGGCTACTGAGTGTATGTCTCTGCTGCGTGATCTAGGCATGAACTCTATCCGCTTGCGTGTATGGGTGAACCCAGATGGCGGATGGAATGGTAAGGACGATGTCGTAGCTAAGGCTTGGCGTGCTCAGCAGCTCGGCATGCGCTTGATGATCGACTTCCACTACTCTGATACTTGGGCTGATCCTAGCAAGCAGGGTGTGCCAGCAGCCTGGAAGAACTATAGTTTCGATGAGATGAAGCAGGCTGTTGCCAATCATACCAAGGATGTGCTCTCTGCCTTGAAGGAAAGAAACATCAATGTAGAGTGGGTGCAGGTAGGTAACGAGACCACCGACGGAATGCTCTGGAATGATGAGGATGGCGATGCAGCCCTGAAGGTGACAGGTCGTGCCTCTAAAAATATGGCTAACTTTGCAGCTTATATCAATGCTGGTTATGATGCAGTGAAGGGTGTTTATCCTAACGCCAAGGTCATCGTACACTTGGACAAGGGTAACAATCTCGGTCAGTACACCTGGATGTTTGATGGCTTGAAGCAGAATGGTGCCAAGTGGGATGTTATCGGCATGTCGCTCTATCCAGACTGGATTACCGACCAAACTTGGGAACAGGTATCAGATGCTTGTCTCAATAACATCAAGACCCTCTCCGAGAAGTATGGCTGCGATGTTATCATCTCAGAGATTGGTATGGTGTGGAACTCAGAGAATGCCGCTCCATTCCTCAAGAAGATGGTGGATGGATGCAAGCAGATCTCTACCTGTGAGGGCGTGTTCTATTGGGAGCCAGAGTGCTCTAACAACTGGAATGGCTACGACAAGGGTGCCTTCGACAATACGGGTAAGCCTACTGCGGCTTTAGACGCATTCAAGTAAACAACTAAGTATATATGATGATAGGGTATAAGAAAATGACATTGGCTACTTTCGCCTTGGCTCTCTCTGCGATGAGCATGGCGCAAAGTAGGAAGGTAATCAACTTGCCATCGTGGGACTTCTCTCGCGATGGTAAGTCGTGGACGCAAGTGCAAGTGCCTCACGACTGGGCTATCGCTGGTCCTTTCGACAAGAAATGGGACCTCCAGATGGTGGCTATCGAACAGAATGGCGAGAAGGAGAAGACCGAGAAGTCTGGTCGCTCTGGTGCGCTCCCTTGGATAGGCGAGGGGGAGTATCGCATGAACCTCACGCTGCCTAAGGGATATAAGCGTGCCGTCTTGGTATTTGATGGAGCTATGAGCCAACCAGTGGTAAGCGTGAATGGCAAGGAGGCTGGCAAATGGGCTTACGGCTACAATGCCTTCCGTATCGACATCACACCATACGTGCAGTTTGGTGGCAAGAAGAATCTTGTGGAGGTTCACCTCAAGAATGTGGAGGAGAGCAGTCGCTGGTATCCTGGTGGCGGACTTTATCGCCCAGTGAAGGTGGAGCTTTATGGCGATGTCAACTTCTCTACATGGGATACCTTCGCCCGTACCATCCATGCTACCAAGGCTGAGGCTGAGGTAGAGGTAGATGCGCTCTTGTGGGGGAAACTGGGCAAGAATGGTCGCACCGTCATTGCTCTGGCTGATGAAGCAGGCAAGGTTGTGGCGCAGCAAACGATCAATGGTGCCGATCCTACCATCAAGACTCAACTCAAGATAGCCAATCCTGAGCTTTGGTCGCCAGAGAATCCTTATCTCTATCAGCTGAAGTTGACTCGCTATGAGGGCAAGAAAGTAGCAGATGTCCAGACGCTCAAGACAGGTATTCGTACCATCTCTGTATCCAAGGACAATGGATTCCAGCTCAATGGCATCACCCGTAAGATAAAGGGTGTCTGCCTGCATCATGACCTCGGTCCGCTTGGAGCAGCAGAAAACAAGGCTGCTCTCATTCGCCAAATCAAGATGATGAAGGCGATGGGCTGCGATGCCATTCGTACGGCTCACAATATGCCTTCTACCATGCAGATGGAAATCTGTGATTCGCTCGGAATGATGGTGATGGCGGAGAGCTTCGATATGTGGATATATCCTAAGTGCAAGAATGGTTATGCCCGCTTCTTCAAGGAGTGGAGCGACAAGGATATCACCAATCTGGTAAAGCATCATCGCAATCATCCTAGCATCATCATGTGGAGTATTGGCAATGAGATACCTGAGCAGTGGAGCCAGGAGGGCGTGCAGATAGCCAAGCATTTGCAGGACATCTGCCATCAGTATGATCCTTCTCGCCCTGTGACCCAGGGTATGGACAGGGCAGAGGATGCCTTGAAGTCTGGGTTTGCCCAGACGATGGACGTGCCGGGATTCAACTATCGCGTACATAAGTATTATAAGAATATCGAGCAGTTGCCTCAGGGATTCCTCTTGGGCTGCGAGACGGCTTCTACTGTTAGCTCTCGTGGCGTGTATAAGTTCCCTGTCGTGGTGCAAAACAAGGACAAGAGTCCATATTCTGATGGTCAGTGTTCTAGCTACGACACGGAGTATTGCTCTTGGAGCAACCTGCCCGATGATGACTGGAAGATGCAGGACGACTACAGCTGGGTAATCGGTGAGTTTGTTTGGACGGGCTATGACTATCTGGGTGAGCCTACACCATACGATGAGTATTGGCCATCACGCAGCAGCTACTTCGGCATCTGTGACTTGGCTGGTCTGCCTAAGGATCGTTACTATATGTATCGTGCCCGTTGGAATGAGCATCAGCACACCACCCATCTCTTGCCTCATTGGAACTGGGCAGGACGTGAGGGACAGGTAACCCCAGTATATTGCTACACCGATGGTGTGGAGGGCGAACTCTTTGTCAATGGCAAGAGCCAAGGACGTATCCACAAGGATAAGTCTAGCCGCTTGGATCGTTATCGCCTGCGCTGGAACAATGTGAAGTATGAGCCAGGAGAAATCCGTGTGGTAACATACAATGAGTATGGTGACAAGGTAGGTGAGGACGTGAAACGCACTGCTGGCGAACCAACCCAGCTGCATTTCAGCATAGAGACTCCAAACCATAAAGAAATAGCATGTTGTGTGGAGGGATGTACTGATGAGCACAATGATGTGCTTTACGCAGATGGCAATGACCTCGCCTTCATCACCGTGAGCCTCTTGGACAAGGACGGCAACGAGTGCCCACTTGCTGATGACGAGTTGACCTTTGAGATAACAGGCGCTGGCACCTTCAAGGCAGCATGCAATGGCGATGCCACCTCTTTGGAATCATTTACCCAGCCACAGATGAAACTCTTCTCGGGCAAGCTAGTTGTCATCGTACAGAGCAAGGCGCAGAAGGGAAACATAACGCTCAAGGTGAAAGATGCCAAGAGAAATATAGAGAAATCTATCAACTTGCAGGCTATGTAAAATAAGATTAGCCTAACTTCAATATTTCAAAAAATGCAACCTAAAAGGCTCAGGATGGATGTCCTGAGCCTTTTTTATACACTTAAATTTATATTATTTTTCACTTTTATACAAAATCTCTTGGCATTCTGCTTAATATTGTTTACTTTTGCAATAAATTAGCAATATCGAGTTCAAATGAAAGAAACATGGAAATTGATAGCACTGATGGTTATTGCTGTTGGAGCTATTTTAGGCTATGCCTTCGTCCCCGAGCAGGTGGCGGAGCGATTGCAGCTCAAGCAAGTGGGCTTGGAGGCATTGACCGGTAAGTCGGAAGAATCGTTGGCCGAGGAAGTTGAGGCTCAAGATACTGTGAAGGAAGAGGTGGATACCACTTCCCAGAGAGTATTGATATTTGGAGATTCCATGTCGGAATATTTAGCATATCGTTTTTCCGATTATACCAATAAGAATGGGCATAGTCTCACTTGTGTCACCTGGTGCAGCTCGGGTACGCGCAACTGGGCTTCTACCGATACCCTGAGTCATTATATCCGGAAGGTACGTCCTACCCACGTCTTTGTATGCTTGGGTAGCAATGAGTTGTATACTGCCGATATGAAGGGGTGCGAGAAGCGCATCCGTGCCATCTTGGACAAGATAGGCAATATCCCAACGATATGGATTGGTCCACCAAATTGGTGTGAAGATAAGGGCTATAACAAGCTCTTGCTCCATGTGATGGGTGCTAAGAGATATTATCCAAGCTATAAACTCACCTTTGAGCGCCAGCAGGATGGCAGGCATCCTACGATGAAGGCGTCTGCGATGTGGGCAGACAAGATCATAGCTTGGATGAACGAGGGACATTCTGTGCATCCTTTCCGAATGGCACAGCCTACGGAGCGTAATAGGCATTATCGACAGATTACAATCTTGCCTCCAGGAGCTAAGCACAAGCCAACGGCTGCCCAAGATTCCTCTCTGATAGGAGGAGAAAATCCACAGGCTTTGCCAGAGGGTGAAGTATCCCCTTCGTCCCCTGCCGTATCTGGTGGAGAGGCAAGCGCGCCAAAACATGCAGAACGAAAGGATTCCATCTGATGAGGAATCTTGTTTTAATAACTACATTACGGAATATATACATATATGGATTATACGACATTTAGTTTAGCCCTGCTATTCATTCCCTTTTTAGCGGTCTATACTATACTGAGAAATTACTCTCGCACGGCGATGATGATGTATGTCATCTGCTTCAGCCTGTTTATTGCCTATCAGGTGAATGGCACGATGATGTGGCTCTTGCCGCTCACCGCTTGCATCAACTATGCCATCACCCAGGAGATGCGCCTCCATGAGGGCAAGGCGCGCAAAGCTTTGCTCACCTTGGTCATCGGCATCGACTTGGCATTGCTGTGCTATTTCAAGTATACCAATTTCATTATTGGGGATGTGCTGAACGCCATGCTTTCCACCAATTTCTCCCTCCAGTCCATTGCCTTGCCTGTGGGAATCTCGTTCTATACCTTCCAGGCCATCAGTTATGCGGTGGATACTTACAAGCGCAAGTTTGACATGGAGGTTACCTTACTGGAGTATTGCTTCTATCTCACCTTCTTCCCTCTCTTGATGGCGGGACCTATCACCCGTGCCAGCAATCTGATTCCGAGATTGAAACGTAATCAGCAGGCTTCCTCTCGTATGTTGTGGACGGGCTTGTTTCTCATCATGCTTGGATTGGTGAAGAAGAACGTGTTGAGCGACTATATCGCACAGTTCAACAACTGGGTGTTTGATGCTCCACAGACATTCTCAGGCTTTGAGAATGTAGCGGCTCTTTTGGGCTATCCTGTGCAGATATTCCTCGATTTCTCGGGGTATAGCGATATGAGCATTGGTGTGGCAGCCATCTTGGGCTTCTATCTGCCCGACAACTTCTATTTCCCATACCGTTCGCTCAGCGTCACGGAGTTTTGGCGTAGATGGCATATCTCGCTGTCTTTCTGGTTCCGTGACTATGTGTATATCCCTTTGGGTGGCAATCGTAAGGGCACGCTGCGCATGTATCTGAATAATTTCCTGACGATGCTTGTGGCTGGTCTTTGGCATGGCTCGTCATGGATGTTTGTCATCTGGGGTGCTCTGCATGGCTTTGGCTTGGTGGTGCATAAGTTCTTTAGCCGTCAGCTGGGCATCAAGATACCTTCCACGTCGGTGGGCAACTTCTTGAGTTGGTGCCTCACTTACGTGTATGTTTGTTTCGCTTGGTCGTTCTTCCGTGCCGCAGATTTAGGCAAGTTGGGCAATATGTATCAGAAGGTATGCTCTGATTTTAGCCTCGACTACTTGGTGCCATTCTTCAATGCCCGCACGGGGTGGGTGGTGTGTGTGTTCGGAGTGATGCTCTCTTATCTCTTCAGTGAGCGTCAGTACAAGCGCATGCAGTTGCGCTTCATCACTTTGCCATGGGGCGTAAAGTTGATACTCTTCTTGGTTTGCTTGCAGTTGGTGGTGCAGATGTCGCAGGAGAATGTGCAGCCATTCATCTATACGCAGTTTTAAGGATGGTACTGCAAGACGGCTATTCAGGCTCTTCAGCGCACGGTCTAGGCTTGGACCGTGCGCTATTCCGTTAGGACAGGACACTGGCGGCATAGGTTACAGTGTACTGTCAGTGCTCTCCAGAGGTCTGGCAGCGATGCATGCCCCATATTATTAGATTATTCAGATTCAAATTCTGATTCTCTCTTCACTCTTCACCTTTTGCACCGAATCCCCTGTGTTTATCGGCTTTCTGAGAGGTGAAGAGTGTTTGCCACTCTTCACCCTCTCTTCACCTCTCTTCACCTTTGGATGGTCTCTTCTTTCTTGGGTGAAGGGTGGTGAAGAGAGGGTGAAGAGTCAGAATGTTTCTTCACCCATATAAGTTCCTAATATATAGAGCGTTAACTATAGAAGGTGAAGAGTGAAGGGCATTTCGCTTTTTTGGTTAGAGGCCATTGTCCTCATGACTAAATACAGAAATGGAGATAAAAATAGACGAGTAAGAGATGATGACTCTTGCTCGTCTATTCATATTCAAGGGAGATAGAACTTATTATTCATAACTCAAGGTATATGCCTTAAACTCATTGTCAAAGCCATTGTGCTGAAAATTGATGCATTCACGTTTCCCTGTAGTAGTCGTTACATAAACCTCATCGGTAGGGAATGCGCCGTCTGGGAACATAGCATCTGCTAAGAGTTTAAACATTGAGTCAGGACATTTTAATAAATTAGCCGCAGCATTCTGTAGCATGTTCTGGTTGGATTTCATTTTGATGACGGGAGCATCTCCCATCTCTGTATCCATTAATTCCAAAGAAAAGTCGGAAGTTAATTCTTCGTCCTGCATGACTTCCAAGTATTGGCGGGCTACCAACAAGTATTTATTATCTGCCACGATGGCACTTGCGATATGCAGTTGGCTATTCTCTTCATCTCTGATGATATACAATCTCATTTTTGCATACTTGCCAAAACCTCTATTTGAGCCTCCTTCTAGAGGACTCACATTTCTTCCGTAATTGTATTTTTCTTTTTCGTAATCATACTTCATCCATACAGGGAAGCCTTTTTGAGCGTTACTGGCATCGTTTGTTATATCGATAGGTTCACAGAAATCCCCTTTTATCCAGCCCAGTTTTGCGTTGCCCATGCCAGGGTTGCCATCATATTCCTGGGCTGTGGCAATAACGTTGAACCATCCGTTTACAGGCTCTTGCTGAGTACTTGGAACTATCATCCAGTCGCCTTTGTTAGGATGATATGCGTCAGTGTATGCTCCTGTCATACTGTTGGCTCTGTAAAGCTTAGCCTCAGTATCGGAATAGAAGATCTTGCTGTAAGTGTCTATGGAACCGCCGTCTGAATACCATGCCATTACTTTGCCACTGGTGGCGTTTGGCAAACGGCGCACGTTTACACCATCAGCTTTCACTTTTACGAAGCGTGATGATATAGGAATCTTAACTTTAACGACTTGTGCATTAGCTACCTGTGTCATTGCTAGGCACATTGTAATAGCGGCAATATAGGTTGCCATTTTCTTCCATGATGTTCCTTGTTTCATAGTTGTAGTTGTTTATGTGAATACTATTCGGCTGCAAATATAGATTTTTTTTCTTAAACTTCCAAACTTTTATGTGAATTTCTTGCAGGTTTCGGATTTTTTTCATTACTTTTGCACATATAATGCATTATATATGATTAAAACTGATAAAATGTCAATAAGTATACATCGTTTATATAGTCTTTGGGTGATGCTGCTTGTTTCGCTTGTAGCTTCAGCCCAGCGTTTCGTCAATGTGGCACTGGAGGGAGGACAAACCATCTGCTCCATCACCCAAGACGAACAGGGATTGATGTGGATAGGTACCGATAATGGTCTCTTCAGTTATGATGGCTATCATGGGTATCGCCACTATGTGGATCATGCTTTCAGCAATACGCGCGTCAATGCACTTGCCGTAGAGAAGAACATTCTCTATATGGCTACCGCGAATGGCGTGTTGCAGTTTGATATGCATGCCGATGTATATGTGAAGAATACAGTAGTGGAATCCTATCAGGACGAGACCAAGCGCAAGACCATCAAGGAGCTTCGTGTGCTGGATATGAAGAATAAGAAGGCGAGCTATGGTAGCGAGGTATATGCTCTCTTGCACACACCTAAGGGCACATTGGTGGGTTCGCTCTCAGGTCTTTACTTGGGCAAGCGACTAGTGCCACTCAGAGCCGGTGCGCAGCCTCTGGTCAATGCCTTGTATTATGACCAGCAGCGCCAGTGTTACTGGATAGGAACGGAGGGAGCTCTCTATTGCGCTGACTTGCAGCTCCAGAACTTTTCCAAGATAGAGGAACTGAATGGTAACTCCGTGAAGTGCTTGGCAGAAGATGCCGAGGGCAAGCTTTATATCGGAACCGACAACGGACTCTTCAGTCTCTCCATCAACAATGTCATAGAGCATTATGTCCATGACTCGCGCGATGCTGCCTCTATCCCTAACAACATCGTGTGGGCTTGCTTCGTGGACAAGTGGCAGAATGTGTGGATAGGTACCGACAATGGCTTGTCGCGCCTCTCCACACATACCTATTATACATATACTCCGCTCGACAAGGTAACCTTTACGGGCGAGGGCAACTGCCTGCATGCCATCATCCAGACCAAGGATGGCGACTGGTGGCTTGGCGGTACCAACGGACTGATACGCCAGGGCAACGTCTGGTATAAGCAGAACAATAAGAACTATCCGCTCACTCACAACCGAGTGCGCAAGATATATGAAGACCATGATGGCGATGTGTGGGTATGTACCGACCATGGCATCAATCTCTTTAATCGAGCTACACAGCAGATGATGAACTTCATCGTCTATGACAAGACGGGCAAGTATTCCACCACTTGGGCTTACGACATCGTGCAGGATAAGGACGGCAAGATGTGGATGGCATCCTATAATGGAGGTATCTTCGTGATGGATAAGTCTCGACTGAAGGCTGCCATCTATAAGAATGCGGCTCCTACGGCTTGGGGCACAGCTACCTGCATCGCCGACTATCATTTCTCTGACCAAGGCAAGAATGCCCTCTCGGGCTTGCACATCGGTCAGCTCGTGGTGGATGGCAATGGCAATATCTGGGCTTCTAGCTATAACCGCCTGGACTGCATCAACCCTAAGAACATGGTGGTATTGCATCCTACCAACTCAGAAGTGATTAACTATCTGATGTGCGATAAGATGGGCAATATCTGGGTGGGCAATAATAGCGAGGTGAAATGCTACTTTGCCACCATACCATTGCAGGGCGCCAAGTTCGACCCTAAGATTTGGAAGATAGGTGGCAAGGTGAGCACCATGTGCGATGTGGAAGGCAAGGTGTGGGTGATAACGGGCAATGAGTGCTGCATCATCGACCCTGCCGGCGAGAGCAGTCGCTTCATGATTCCATCCATCACTCCGCTAACAGCCTATTATTCTCCTATCACCCACGAGGTGGTGATGGGCGGCAATGACGGCTTTGTTACCCTGCGTGCCGATATGACTAAGCCTAAGGGTAAGCTGCCACAGTTGCTCTTGGCAGGCATCACGGTGAATGGCAAGCCAATGCAGGAAGTGATGCTTGGTGAGGAAATGGATGCTGATGATGCCATCGCTCCTCGTTACATGAAGAAGCTGGAACTGAAGAGCGATGAGAACAATTTTACGCTCCATCTTACCGACCTTCCATTCTCTGACCATCCATCGGGCGTCTACGCCTACAAGTTGGAGGGCAGCGACAATGACTGGCATTTCCTGAAGAGTAGCCAGATAGATATCGCCTATAATGGACTCTCTTATGGCAATTATCGCCTCACCGTGCATCTGGTAGATGGTGAGGGCAATGTGGGCGAGGAAGTCTATGCGCTCGATGTCTCAGTATTGCCACCATGGTATCTCTCATTGTGGTGCAAGATATTCTATGTTACTGCGCTCATCGTGTTCATCGCATGGCTCGTAAGCTTCTACTTCCTGCGCAAGGAATTGGCTGAGGAACAGAGACAGAAAGCTGAAATCGTGGATCAGGTTAATGCCCGCATGGACTTCTATAAGCGACTCTCCCAGAGCCTGCGCACAGCAGTGGAGCATCAGTCATTTGTAGAGGTGACAGATCTGATTAACAAGACGCTTGATGTGGATGCCGAGCCCGTGCAAGTAGCTGTGGTAAATCCTTTGACTACAGGCGAGAAAGAAACTGCTAAGTTAGTTGATATCCAGGACAACTCTGGACAAGAGCAGGAGATGGATGAGGCTGATCGTAAATTACTTGATGAGATTACACAAGCCATTGAGAAGAATATGATAGATTCCGACTTCAATGTGACGAAGTTGCAGGAAGTTATAGGCATCGGAGGCAAGCAACTGTATCGCAAGTTGAAGGCGCTGACTGGGCATACCCCTGTGGAGTATATCCGAGACATGCGTATGCGCAAGGCAGCAAAACTGCTTAGCGCAGGTAAGTTTAGCGTATCGGAAGTCATGTATACTGTTGGCTTCTCCAATAGCAGTTACTTCTCAAAGTGTTTCTCTAAGACTTATGGTATGACTCCAACGGAGTTTATGAAGAAAAGTTGAGGTCTTATGACTCATAGATAAAAAGGCAGTCAGTGAAAAACTGACTGCCTTTTTTTAGCTACAATATAGAAAAAATGCCTTTTCTGCTGTCATTATTGTTAAAATGTAAGTATTTTCCTTTTTATTGTTTATTTTATCCTCATTAAACTTGTATAGTTTCTAAAAAAATCGTAATTTTGCACCCGCTTATTATTAAATATGTACAAGAAAAAAAATAATTATTAATTTTATAACAAACATTTAGAAACAAGGATGAGAAGATTAACTCTTTTACTTGTCTCTCTTGTTTTGCTGTCTATCCAATCAGCCCTGGCACAAGCTTTTAGTGTCAAGGGACAGGTATTGTCGGCTGATGACAATGAGCCTATGATTGGTGTGACCATTATGCAAGAGGGAACATCAAATGGAGTGGTAACCGACATTGACGGTAACTACACCATCGAAATTAAGGGTGCTTCCAAGGCCACACTGGCATTCTCTTATGTCGGTATGGTTACGCAGAAGCACGCTGTCAATGCACAGACCAAGACGCTGAACATCACCCTTGCTCCTGATTCCAAGATGATGGACGAAGTGGTTGTGGTGGCGTATGGCGTGAGAAAGAAGGGAACCATTGCGGGTTCCGTGTCTGCCGTAAAGTCTGAAAAGATAGAAAATGTGCCGGCGGCAAGCTTCGACCAAGCTTTGCAGGGACAGAGTACTGGTTTGCAGGTCATCTCTTCTTCGGGTGAACCTAGCAAGGCGGCTACCTTCCAGATCCGTGGTACCAACTCTATCAACTCCGGCAAGTCGCCACTCTTTATCCTCGACGGCGTGCCAATCTCAAGCTCTGATTTCAATACCTTGAGTCCTAACGACATCGAAAGTATCTCTGTATTGAAAGATGCCTCTTCTACCTCAATCTATGGTGCACGTGCTGCCAATGGTGTGGTTGTCATCACTTCCAAGCGAGGCTTGGCAATGGACAAGGCGAAGATTACGCTCCGTGCACAGTATGGTTTCTCTGAGTTGGCACAGACCAACTGGAAAATGATGAATACCGATGAGCGTATTCAGTTTGAGAAAGAAGTAGGTCTGGATACAGGTAAGGATTACAATCTCCTTTCAAGAGTAAACGTAAACTGGCTGGATGAGGTGTTCAACGACCGCGCTCCGTTGCAGAGCTACGAACTCTCTATCAATCGTGCTACCGACCGCTTGAACTACTATGTTTCTGGTGGTTTCTACGATCAGGACGGTATCGCACAGAATTCAACCTTCCGCCGTTACAACATCCGTACCAATGCAGATGTAAAGGCAGGCAAGTGGTTGAAGGTAGGTACCAACACCATGGCTGCCTATGAGGAGGCTCAGCAGGCTGACGATGGTAGCTATACTACCGTTACTCCTATTTCTGCATGCCGATTCATGCTGCCTTACTGGAATCCTTATGCCAAGGATGGAAGTCTGGCTTCACTTGCTGCAGGCAACTGGGCTGGAACCAGCGAGAACCCTATCGTTTACATGGGCTTGAATCCTATCAAGAACAAGAAATATAAGGTGCTCTCTACCATGTATGCTGAAATCTATCCGATAGAGAATCTGACTATCCGTACTCAGTTTGGTGCCGATTTCACTCATTCTACAGCGTTTCTCCAGTCGTTCCCAAGTCTCTCTTCAAATAACGGACAGGGTACAGCGGCACGCCAGAGCAGCGATGCTATCAACCTGACAGAGACCACTACGGCTAACTACCGTTTCACCCTGAACGATATCCATTCGTTCAACGTGATGCTGGGTCAGGAGGCTGTCAATTTCCACTCAGAGGGTTTCCAGGTATATTCAAAGGGTCAGACCAGTGATCTCCTGACCAACGTATCATCAGGTACACGTGCCAGCCGCTGGGCAGATTCATCTTCAGATTACTCTTACCTGTCATTCTTCATGCGTGGCGAGTATAACTATAAGGAGCTCTACTATGCCGACTTCTCTCTGCGTACCGATGCTTCTTCACGTTTCGGTAAGGATCATCGCTGGGGTACCTTCTGGTCACT
>ERZ1034730.85-NODE-85-length-41336-cov-30.643298_pt1 | contig 41336 bp, 45 predicted proteins | sample MGYA00520650_ERZ1034730 | MGnify/ENA primary metagenome ERZ1034730 (study PRJEB33766, sample SAMN09781702) | gut metagenome | biome: gut microbiome | host: Homo sapiens | place: Madagascar | study: EMG produced TPA metagenomics assembly of the PRJNA485056 data set... | reverse complement strand
TCTTCCTGCTCCGGTTGGTCATCTTTTCATCCTTGACCTCTATGGACACACCTGCTGCATATCCAGCTGCCATGCCAATTGCAGTACCAACTCCCGGTGCAACCGCTGTTCCTGCCGCTGTAGCAGCTGTCTTTGAAGCAGTTTTCGCTGCAACCTTGGCAGTAGTCTTGGCTGTTTCTTTTGCCGTCTCTTTAGCTACGGTTTTGGCAGTATCTTTGGCAGCTTTCTTTGCTGTCTTTTTTGCCAGCTTCTTTCCTGCATCTACCTTCTTGATTCGCTTCTTTGCCTCGGCTGCCGCCTTTTTCCTGAAAAGTGCTGCACCCTTGGAAGCAGTTCCGGTAACAGGTCGGCTTGCTTCATATGCAAGATATGCTGCCTGCGATACCTCCTGACCACCTTCCACATGCTCCGTTACTGCCCCGGCTGCAAGTGCACCTGTTCTTCCTGCAATGTGAAGATTCGTGTTCTTGGTCTTGATGGAAGTGTTTGATTCTCTATAGTTTCGCTTAAATCTTGATAGTCCCCTATTCTTCGGCTCTGACTGATGAATGGTACTCTTGCGATAGGACTTCTTTTTATCATCAGATACCTTTGCACCGATAGTCTTAGGACCTCTCTCTACTGTATAGATGTTGCTGCCTTTAATCTTGGCACCCTTTGGCTCGTGGGCATGAATCTTAGCTTTCTCCTTTGTGTGAATGATCATCGGCTTGTCATCCACCTTTTTTATCTTCAATGTTCTCACCTTCTTTCACTCAAAATGCAAAACAGCCACCCAGCTTCCCGGATGGCTATGCTTTGAGGTCGCAAATTGCGACCTCTATCAACATTATTCGACATTTTTCTGCATTTCACGTTTCTTCTGTTCCGCAATCTTCTCATGAATGTTGGTATTATACAGCCTGTACAAATCTGTATCCTTACTAATCTGATTATCAAATGGAATCACCACAGAACCACACTTGATAAGTCCCATTCCCGATGCAGTATTGGTTACGAATCTTAGCTGTGCCTCTGATACCCCGATAACTTCCGCCATCTTGGAACTGTCCGTATTTGCCTGCTTCAAAAGTGCCACAAACTCAGAGTTTGCAAGCATTGTGGTTGCTGTGTAATTCTGCAACAGATCGACGACATTCTGCGTGATACCTGTACAAAGACCTCCCTGCTTTCTTACTTTCTTCCAGAGCTGCTGCAGATATTTTGCAGAATACTCGGAATTAAGCAGGACATGAAACTCATCAATATAGAGCCATGTTGCCTTGCCTCTCTTGCCATTCTCAACAATCCTGTTCTGAATGGATTCCATCATAACAAGCATTGTGATAGGACTAAGTTCTGTACCCAAGTCCCTGATGCCATATACTGTAAATCTGTTATCCACATCCACATTTGTCTGGTGATTGAAGATGTTAAGCGAACCATTTACGAAAAGCTCTAGTGACAGTGCAATGTCCTTTGCTTCCTCCTCCGGCTGCGCCATAAGGATATCGTAAAAATCACTCATCACCGGGATATACTTCTCTTTGCTTCTTGCAATGTCGATATACAGCTTTCTCACGCAGCGGTCAATGATTGACTTCTGTCTTGAATTTAAGCTGTCTCCGATACACTGCTCACAAAGACCAAGCATAAACTCGCCTTTTTCTCTTACCATTCCCTTGGAATCATTCGGATCAAGGCTCCATACATCCATCTCCAGCGGATTCACATAGTTATCCGTGTAGGTAGACATATTTACCACTGTTCCACCATAAGTATCAGCTATATCAAAGTACTCGTTCATTGGATCTATGACGATTATCTCATCATCTCCCGACAAGAATACGCTGCCCATTTCCATCTTACAGAAGAAGGATTTACCGGAACCCGGCACTCCGAAAACGAAGCCATTTCCGTTTATCAGCTTCTTTCTGTTACCGATATTCACATTCTTGCTGATCTGATTGATACCATAATAGTTCCCTGTGCTGTCATTTAATTCCTGCACATTGAATGGCATAAGCACCGCAAGTGACTGGGTAAGAAGGGTACGCATTGTCTCCACCTGTCTTACACCAATCGGAAGCGCTGTGTTGAGTGCCTCCCTCTGCTTTAAGTAGTGTGTATCAATCGTACAGCTGTTACGCTTTCCGATAGTCTCCACTGTCTCACAGACGCTATCAAGCTCTTTTTTGCTCTCTGCCATAAGAATAATAGTAACTCCCACGAAGAAAAGGCACTGGTCATTCTCACGAACATCATCCATGATTTCCTCAATCTCCTTTTTCTCCGTTCTCTTGGCATATGAAATTTCCGTAGAAAAGTCGTTATTCTTATTACGGACTCTCTGCTGCTTAATGATATCCGACTCAATACCAAGGTATTTCTTCTGAAGCACCTTTGTAGTCAAATCCTTAGGAACAGGCACCACATCAATGCTCGTGATGGAATGAACCGGAAGGGAAGTAATCTCATTGATAAATCTGTCTGACAAACTGCTCGGATACTTTTTGATAAAAAGTGCCTTGCAGAATTTACTCTCATCCTCAAAATGGTCCGGGAAATATTTCACCATCCCATTGCACAGATCATTTCTAAAATCTGCTCCGACCTTCTTTGCCTTTTTGATATCAAAATCAAAGCTGCCCTCATCTCCAAGATGATAATAGTCATAGAGCACTTTCAGTCTCTCATTGCCATTAAGCGGCACAATCTCCGCCCCAAGCTCAATGAAAGCCTTGTGTATCGTTGCCTCAAGGGTTGCAAACTGTGCCTTTGCCTCCTCGAAGTTCTTTCTCTCAATCGTGATTGTCAGGTATCTCTCCTGCTCAATCCCCTGTCTGCCCTCAATAATCTTCTCCTCAATGATGTCATTGTAGATTCTTCTATAATTATTGAAGCCATCGTTTTTCTCAGCAATCAGAACCTTGTCACGGAGTTCATCCATGTTTTTGTTCTTATTGTTGATCGTAATCTTATAATTACAGTCCAGCGAATTTAAGAACTTGCAGTATCTCTCGAAAATACCGATCTGCTCATCCTCGGTTGCTGTCGTGTAATTGATGTCCTGAAAGCGGTAGCATTTGGAATACTTATTTTTGCTTACTTCAAAAATGCCGTTTTCAGCCACCGCCATAATCTCTATGGTTTCCTGAATGGATTTAGGTGTCTTATACAAAGGCTCACTCGCCTTCTTTAATAACTTAAATCCGTCTGTAAATAAACCCATGTCTCTAACCTCGCTTTCTTATAATGAAAGCCCGCCGGGAACTTCACCCTGCGGGCTGTGTTCCCGACCTTGCGGTCAGATACTATTCGTTTCTAATGCATTGCCTTATATGCTGCAATGCCTGCTGCTGCCGCCACAATGACTGCGACAAGTCCAAGCAGCATGTTTCTCGTCTTTTTCTTCATTGCTTCAAACTCCTCCTGCTTCTTTACAGCCGAATCAGCTGTTACAGTCTCCGGTTCAGCCTTTCTGCCTTTCTTCTTTACCTGTTCATTCTGTTCTGCTTCTAACTGCTTTATTGCAGGCTCTCCTTCTGTTGATACATAGGTAAGTGCCTTGTTTCCAAACATAAAATGCAGTTTCTTTCCCATATACTCGTAGAAATTCATCCCGTTAAAGGAATAGAATCCGCCAAGTGCAATCGGTGCCACACAGGGAATTGCCACATAAGCAGAACCCGTAAGACCGATATACTTGTAAAGAAGAAGGACGATACCGCCACCGACTACTACGCTTGCAATAGAAAATATAAGCTGCCTTGCAGTAAGTCCCATCGCAACCGATTCCTGATAGCGGTCAATATCCTTGTTTACTTCGATTACCATTGTCCCTGCCTCCTATCTTGATAAATCCTTTGTCTCCGGCTTTCTTGTCATTCCAATATTCGCCTCATACTTATCCATTCCATCCGGACACAGTTCTCTAAGCTTATCTACATTGAACAGATAAAGCGGATATTCGCAGAAACCACTCCTTTGCGTGAATCCTGTAAACTCTCCAAGGTCGTTATCTGTAATAAACTTTTCAATATCCGGCATGTCATTCACATTCAGATATCCGCAGTAATTTGGTGCTGCAACCGGCAAATTCACAGTCACATCCCCAAAAGGCTCCTCATATCCATCTTCATTACACATAAGACCGATAAACATTGCCCTGTTATTCATATACTGCTGGATATCAAATGTCACCTGCGTTTCTCCGGTTATGCTTGAATTATAAGTAACCTGTTTCTTTTCATTATCCATTTCTGCCTCCTTCTATAATCCAAATGCCTTGCTTGTAAGTGTCTGTGCACCCTTCACACTTCCAACAGTCATTGCTATCGTAAATGTCATTTCACACAAATAAATAAGCGTCTGTGCCCAGTCAGCGTAACTTCCTGTAAATGCTGGAAGTCCTGCATTGATAAATGCATTACATACCACAATTGCAAGTGCCATCGTTACTGCCTCGAATACACACGAAAGAAAATATTTGCAGTAGGTAGCCATTGTATGACTGACCATTCTGTTTCCTGCCATTGTGGAGCATGCAATCGCACCAAGCGGCACAATAATCAGTATCTTTAAGAACCTGAAATACACTGTGTAGATGATAAAGAATCCACAGATAATAATGATGATTGCAAGCAAAGCTGTAAGTATCAGCATTACCAGACTTTCACCAAATCCGAGTCCTTTAATGATATCTGCCTGTGTACTGTCAATGGCAAGCTGCGTCGTTGTCCCGGCAGATATAAGTCCTACCAGATTTCCTATGGAAGTAAAAAATGCTTTCATAATCGTGACATTATTTGCAACAAACCATTCTGCAAGTCCCAGTCGGATAAGCATACGCAGGATTGATTCAAACCTCATCTCATCTTTTACATCTATGCTTTCCGAGCAGAAACCGATAACAAAGAACAGCACAACGAGGGAAGAGCCGACCGCTACAAAGACCGGCTCTATCCCCTCAATGACTGCCCAGGGACCTCCGCCCTTGAAACTGACCGGTGACTGTCCAAGCATTGCAAAGACCAGGGATATCTGATTGTTCCAAAACCCAAACACTGCCTCAAGAAGTGCAAGGATCTTGTCTCCAAGCTTAAAAATATCCATACTTGTTATTCACCTCTTTCCTTTTACTAAAAGGGGAAATGCATTTCCCCAATCTTAGAAGCCTAAGAATGTCAGTACTGTTGAAATACCAGCCATCATGACACCTGCTACAATTCCTTTCAGTGCAGAGTTCATGGTAGATGAATCCTGCTGCTGGTAGGCTTGTGCGAACTCCATAACATTCTTTGCAAGAATGATGACACCAACCGCACCAATGACTGCAATGATAAGTGTCTTTAAATTCTCAAGCGGCTGTGTTACTGCGGAAGTACCTGTACCTGCTGCAAAACAGGTAGTGCTCATAAGCATTACTCCCATAAGTGCTCCGGATAATGCCGGAACGAATCTCTTTTTAAAGTGAATGAATCTGCTCTTCATGCCTTTCTCCTCCATCTGATTGTTGTTTGTCGTAATAATCTGTTCTTTTCTCATGTTGTTTGTCTCCTTTTTGATAAAAAAATAAGCCAGCAGGGATAATCCCTAACTGGCTGTTAAAAGTTACTCTATATGATCAGGCAATGCCTGTTGTAATGATTAAATCGGGCTTTTCCCGATGTGTTTAGCTGTAACCACCTCCTTTCAAGGCGCAAAAAAAGCACCTTAACCTTTATTGGCTAAAGTGCTTGTATGAGTTTAATATTAAATTGTTGTGAGTCAGACAAACTGGAATCTGTCGTATTAGAGATTCTTCGCTTGCAGCTCCCTTTCCAATATCTCATAAAGGCGGTTTTGACCGTCAATCTCTGCCGTTTTTTCCTCTGATTTGGTTGATGGTTCATCAACCAAACCGTCAACCGATACTATCAACCGACCGTCAACGGTTGTCGTCAACCCCTGTAAACCGGTTGATAGTGGTTCACGCTTCATTTTTTTGAAAACTGCTTGCTTAGAAACACCGATTTCTTCCGCTATTTCTTTGATCGTCTTGCTCACCCATACAGAAACCGGGCATTTTTCCGCTGCGCCGGTTGCCGAAGTAGGAGATCGGGGACATGATCGTAAAATCGGTGTCCTGCAACATGGCAAGTGTGGGGCGTGGGGCAACGCCCCACAAGTAAAGTTTCGCTGTCTGAAAAGAGCAGATGTAAATATCATGTGTGATTGGGTCGTGACCCTTCCGAAGTATCAATGGCACGAAGCTGCCAGAGGTCTATGCTGCCATCACGCAGCCAAAGCGTGACAAGCAGCAGACCACCGAAAAGCAGAAGCCAAAATCAAAGGGTTGGGAGCGATAAAAAGAAAAGGCAAAGAGACCCCCACTCCCTGCCTTTATCCTTTTGTTGCCATTTTCTCCAAACAGTGTTATAATTGAGATAGTAAATTTTCCCGTTTTGACAGATTAGAAAGAGGTGATTCCAATGGGTCAGAAAATCAGCCGTCCATTTTCAGTCTCACATCAAAATTAAGGAGGTTTTACTATGAAGAAGTTTACAGCTTTATTGCTTTCCCTGGTGTTAACTCTTGCGATTTCTGTTCCTGCCTTTGCCGCTGAACCGCAACAAGTGCCACCTGATGAGTCTTCCACCGATATGGAAGATCGTATCAATCTGTATGACAGAACTTGGTTCAAACTGGGGCGTGCTGCTTCGCTGGGCAAGGATAAAAGCGACCAACACTATAAACATAACAAAGGTGTCGGCCTTATAACCGGTTATGTCAATGGCCAATCCAATTACTCTGACTATTTGGTTGGTTCCACTAATATGTCCGGTGTCGGATGTGAAATCATTGCTACTCACAACGCATTAAAACTTTCCGGAAATAGTAGCGAACTGTGTAGCGTTATTCGCTCTTTTGAAACTAACGGCTATTTAATGGCCAATGGATATTTAGGCTCCGATCCATACGCAATCGGTGAATATCTCTCCGCTAAGTCGGTTTCTTACACTGAATATCCTGATAACGATAGCTATTCATCTTTCGCTAAAGCAGTAGCCAAAAGCCTTTCTGCAAAAGAACGCAAAACCTTTATCATTTCTTTCTGGAACTCCAAACACATCGGTGACGGATTGCATACCGTTGCATTCCGGACCAGCAATGGCTCAATCGTGGCATATAACCGATACTCCAATGTATCTACCACAAAAACTTATTCTTCCCTTAACGATTTCTTCGCTGGCGAAGTTGGTAGCGACCGATACATCACCGGCTACAAACTGTGATAATCAAAAATAACACATTTGCCGATATTAAAGAAAGGAAGCCCCCTTTTTGGGGGTTTCCTTTCTTGTTTACTCCACCGATCAACGGCTCAATATTAAAAAATCTCCGAAACCAAGAACGCTACAACATAGCAGATCGGTTGGTGTATCAGGTAAATAATAAGCGAATGTTTCCCTAAAAAGTTAATACCTGGAACTTTCCATTTTCCAAATAGCCGGTTAATCAGCCCCTTTTCCTGTAAGAAACTGTACAGGAAATATCCTGTTGCAAATAAGAAAATCCATGGGAGCAACGGAAAATAGTCGGTAGATGAAAAGCCAGCTTGCGGAAATCCAATATAAGCTAATACCGATTTCCACCATGTAACATTCAGCAAATTATCAGATAGTTGGATAGGGTCTTGCTTCGTCCAACTTCTGAGAATGAGGAATAGCACAAAACTAACGCTTACCCCAACCCCAGCCGGGATTTTTTTCAGAACCTTATCCAGTAAAATCCATATCAAAATACAGCTGCCAATAAGCGTTAGAACACCGTAGCGCACCCGATCATTGGGAAGAACTATGGCGGTAACGAGCGAAACGACCACACCACCACCAAACGCCCACAATCCCCTTTTCATGTGTTTTTTTCCTAAATGCCAGCTGAACCCAGCCAGCAAAATAAAAGTCCAGCAAATGGATTGCTGCCAAATATAGGCACCGTGGGACTTATACCATGGAATATCTGCATTATACAGATAAACTAAATCCCATAAGAAATGATACGAAATCATTTCAATAATGGTTATACCTCTTATCAAATCAATAAACGGTAAACGCTGCTTTATTTGCGTTGTTTCCAGCAAAATTTCATCACCCCTTTTATTTACTCCAAAATCGGCTCCACCAGCTCCGGGGCGGCTCTGGCTGCTGCCGTTCCGGCTCTGCCGGAGCTACGCAATCCTCAATCTGCTGCGGCTGCATCTGAGCAAGCTGTAAACGCTGCGCCTGATCTGCCAGTACCGCTATTCTCCCGGCCTGTTCCCGGCTGTGCTGCCGTTCCTTGGATAGCTCCGCTTGTAGTGCTGCTATCTGTTCATACCAAACCAATCCATTTTCTGTTACATCTTAATCAAAATGCATTCGGTTACAAGTGCCATCATTATTAAGGCTCCCACAAAGGTGAAATAACTCAATCCATACACCAACGGCAAAAGAGAAATAACTGCTGTAATAATTGAAAGAACAAACATAGAAGTTGTTATTCCTTATTGCTTTTGAAAACCATTACAAGTCCAACAATTCCAACAATTATCCCGATAAGAGTAAATGGGAAATCGCTCCAACTTGCCAATACAGTTCGATTCATTTCTGCGCTACTTGCACTTAAGAGTATTCCAAATAAAATAACCGCTATACCCTTTAACCTGCTATCATTCATTTTGTTTACCTCCGCAACTTTCGATTTGCAAAACATATTCTTTTTTACATAGGCACATTATACCACAGTTCCTGTGCCTATGCGATAACATTTACTGCTTCTTCCGATATGAACTCATCTTCTCCACAGTTATCTCGGGATAGAAGTAAGAAAGAATCGTTGCTTTGGGAACGCCTGCAGCAAGAGCTTTCTTCACTTCCTCTTTCTGCTCCGGTGTATATGACCAGTGCAGCATTCGATTTGTGATTGTATCCTCCCACTTAGGCTTTTCCCTCTCAGGATTTCTTACAGGCTTACCACCAGCACTTCCATTAGATGCATTGGCACTTCCTGCAGCATCTGACTTCTGTGATTCATCAACATACTCAAGCTCATTTGCCTGCTCCCTGTCTATCTTTGCTTTCTGCTCTGCTTCATCCTGCATGGAAAATCTTCTGCTTAATTCCGCATCACCAAGCATCATAAACTGCTCATAGGTAAGAGTGTCTATATACACATTCTCGCCCTTATCCTTCAGTTTTTCATAATACTTAACCGCCTTGTCTGAAAGAATCTCAAATGGCGGACCGATAAGATTATCTGCTCCTCTTATCTGATGAACATAAGGCTCGCCCTTTCCATCTGCTGTCTGGTTAAACATTGGATGATTGAATGGAATGAACTTATTGTCCATAATAGGATCAAATCCACGGATAAAGATAATGCACTTCTTATTATCCAGTTTTCTGACCTCATCCGGCGTGAAAAGTTCTCGACCTAACACATCATAGTTCCTGCTTGAGCTGCCCTGTCTGCCCTTTGTCTCACCGCTTGATTTCTTATCAATCGTTCCTTTGCCAAGCAGCTCTGACACATACTTGTGTGTACTCTGCTCGTTACCACCAAGGTAGATAAAAGTATCACAGTTACCGGGAATTGTCTCCCAAGTATCCTTGAAAAGTGCCTTTAACTGTGCAAAGTTCTGTATGATGATAATACTTGAAATCTCCCTGCTTCGCATTGTCGATAACAGCGAACAGAAGTCATCGGGCAATGCGACATTCGCAAATTCGTCTAACATAAATGTCACATGGATTGGCAGCCTGCCTCCGCAGTTAAAGTCTGCCTGATAGTACAATTCCTGAAATATCTGCGTATATAACATACCGATAATAAAGTTATAGGATTTGTCACTATCCGGGATTACACAAAAGAGTGCTGTCTTTGTCTCCCCATCTCCGTTTACACCAATACCGATATCGGACAGATTAAGCTCATCTTTGGAGAGTAATCGTAAAACCTGCTTATTTTCAAGAAATGCAAGTCTTGAGTTGGCACTGATGATAATGGAACGGACGGTATCTCCTGCACCTCTCATACATTTGTTGTACTGCTTTACTGCTGGATGATTGGCTCCGAGTGGGGAACTTTCCTCTAAAAACTTCATACGCACATCCAGCTTTGATGCCTTCCCCTGCTCTGTAACCTCTGCTTCTCCAAGAAGTTTAAGTACTGTCTCAAAGTTTCTCTTTGCCGGCTGTACCTCCAGCCACACATAATAAAAGATAGCCTGTAAGAACAATCCTTCCGCTTTTTCCCAGAACGGATCACTTGGTGTCGCTCCCTTTGGTGTCGTATTGCTGATAAGGTTTGTAATCAGCTTGACCACATCTGTTTCCTCTCTGATATAGGAAAATGGATTGTAACAGTCTGATTTATCCATCTCTAACAGATTAATGACTTTCAGGTTATATCCGTTATTTTTTAACATCTGCCCGCAGCTTCTAAGGATTTCTCCCTTTGGATCGGTACAGATAAAGGAACAGTTATGTGGCATCTGCATCAGATTCGGCTTTACTTCATAAAATGTTTTTCCTGCTCCGGAACCACCACAGATAAGGATATTTCCATTGAGCTTGAGTCTCCTGAAATCCAGCGACATCTTCACATTCTGGCTGAGTATCCGGTTGAAATTCTCATCCTTATCTGCAAGTATCTTGTTGACCTGCTTCGGATTTTCAAATCTTGCCGTACCAAATTCTTTGCCAGGCATATAGTTTCTCTGACTGGTGTAATACATGACAATAGCCATCGCATAGATACCTAATGCAATGGCTACTGCTTTTACTGTATTGGAATTGTAATAGTTGGCAAAGGGAACAGCACATACTTCATTGAATCTGTCCATAAATTCATTAAAGGCAATCCCTTCTGCCCACGCACCATTTATCAGATAACCAAGATACCCGGCTAACACTGCACCCACAAGGATGAATATCAGTGACGGCTTTTTCTTTGTTGTCTGCATAGGCTGCTACCTCGCTTTCTTCGTGGTAACAGTTTTCTTCTGTGTGGTCTTTTTCTGCTGCTTCTGTACTTTCTCGTAACGCTCCCTGACAGATGACTCCACCTTGTCGTAGTGAGTATAAAGCTCGGTTCCTTTCTGGGTTGTCACCACACGATTCTGCTCATCGTAAAGCTTATAATCCTTGGTGGAATCAAGGAAAGTAAGCATTGTCTTTCCACCATGAATCTCCATGATGTTTTCCTTACGGAGCCATACATATCTTGCCTCTTCTCCCCATGTGCCGGGAACTCTGGTCTTAACAGCATGGTCATTCTCTTCGATAATCAGCTTCTTGCTGATAGTCACATCTGATAAGTTCGCATTCTTTGATGCTGCAACTGCCCTCATTCTCTCAGCAAGGTCCTGATAGCCTCTGACACGATTGATAAATGCATCCTTGTCCATCATGACTGTATGGGTGCCATCCTCATTTTTCTTTCCAAGCACACCGATTGTCTCTAGCTGTTTGATAACACTTTCAGCCTGCTCACCATTGATACTGAAATTCTCCTTGACCTGATCCACACTGATAGCTTTCTTTTCCATTGCAAACATTCCGACCTTTTCGATCAGTCCGTCAATAGCGGTATTAACCCTATCCCCTTCTATCGTGTGGCTTTTCTCGTTTCCCTGCTGTTTCTTCAAAAAATCCATCAGCTTGCCAAGGGATTTTTCATCTCCATTCTTCAGATAATCGTCAAATGTGGCAATCTTACCAAACTTGAGCTTCTGTATCATCATATTCACACGGGGAACTGCCTCTGTATGAAAGATTACCTCACTCAGTCCATCTTTCCTGTTACAGTCTGGAAGTACCGAATACAGGATTCCATACTTCTTTGCCATCTTTTCAACCTTTTTCATATCTTCGGTATTAAACTGTAACACCTGTAAATCGCCACCTTTTAAGATCAGCTTTCTCATGGATGTCTTGCCAAGTGACTTTTCATAATCAAGCATCCCTTTTAAGAAATCTATTGCCTTCTGCATGGCAGCAATGCCGCCGCTTCCTACCTTCATGGCAATCTCAATGCCATCATAAGCTACACGGATGATCTGCACCGCTTCCTGAATCTCTTCTGCCATTATCGCACCTCCACTTTCTCTCTAACTGTTGTTTTAAGCGTTTCTGTCTCTGTAGTACGGATTTCCTCGGCTGATACATCAATACCATAAGTAGTCAAAATATCTGCCAGATGATTGATTGCTTTCTCCTCCTCGATACGATACATTTCAAGTGCCACAAGCAGGTTTTCCACCTGTTCCACCCATGCAGGCTTCATATCATATTTAGACCTGTATGTGACCATAATCTCGTCCGACTCAGCCTTATCCGCTGAATGTGCCAAAGCTTCAATAAGAGAAATCGTGTCTTCCTTGCTGCCGCTTCTGAATGCGAACTGGACAACAAAGTTTTTCTCTTCCTCTGTAAATTGATGCTCCACACCATTCATCTCTGTTACTGCTTCATTTACTACTGCTAAATTCATAAGTTCCTCCTAATCTGCCATGCTGTTTTCAAGCACAGCAATCTCAATGATCTCCTTCATCTTTTCCGCTGAAATGTTGTTGTTTATAAGCTCTACAAGCTGTGACTCAGTAAGTCCCTTTTCTATTGCACTCTTAATCTGCACAAGCTGCGCCGGAACAAGGTCTCCCGATGCAACCAGCTTTACAATGTCTGCTCTTGACTTTTTCTTAAATGACAGTCTTGCAAAAAGACTTGCCACTCCGCTGTTGCTGCTCTTTCTCACACTTCGCTCAATCGGAAGTCTCTGCACCACATTTCCAGTACCATCAACTACCGGAATCTGATAATAGACCGGAATTCCATTTGCCACAGCCTGCATATTCTGAGGAACTGCAACTGTATCAACCATCTTTTTATCTGCCTGTGATACGGACTGGCTTTCCTGCGGCTCTGCCTTACTTTCTGCCTCTTTCTTATTCTCTGTGGCAACACTTATGATCTTATCTTCCAATGACTCTATTCTGTCTCCCATACGCTTCATCTCCTTATCCTTTTTCTCAATATCATCCCTAAGTCTTGCAATTGTACTGCTTGCCTTATTCAGTTCATTCTGCTGACTGTTGATAAGAGCGTCCTTATCCTGGTTCTCCTTGACCAGACGCTCCCTGACTTCCTCGTCATCTTTGGAAGTTTCTATTTCAGAAAGCTTCTTATTCAGGGCATCATACCTTTCATTCTGATGATTGATCTTTGCAACCACTTCATCCATCTGAGCTACAAGACTTTTCACATACTCTAAATCCTGTGGCATCTGCTCTTTGGCTTTATTAAGCTTTTCTAATACCACATCAAACATCCTGCGCATGTTTACTGCTGTATCATCTTTTTGGACTACCTCTCTGATTGCATCAATCGGCACACCTTTTTCATAGTAATCCAATGCTGTCTGCATCTTAGGTGCTGCCATCCTGCTATCTTTCAGCAGCGTTAACAACTCTTCTGATACACCCTTATGCAGACATTTTGATAACACCTTCATCTGCTCAATGTCATAACTTTTGTTAAGATACAGACCGATTTCATCATCAGTCAGTCCATATTCATAATCGCTTTTGACAAGAGCAATGACCTCACTGTCCATATGCTTATTACGAAGAATCTGTATCTTTCTCTCAATCGCCATTTCACTTAATGGCTCTCTTTTTTCTTCCATATATGCCTCCTAACCACTAAAAAAACAGCCTAACGTATCGGCTGTTCTTTTCTGTCTCTTATTGTTTCTTTGTCATACTGCTTCTCTTCTGCCGAAGCTGATACAGTAAGTTCCTTCCATATTGATCTTCCAAGATTAAGTTCCTTTGATACCGCCCGTTCTGCCTTACAGTCCTGTGCATACTTGCTCTCATATTTTTTTCTAAGACTCTCGACCTCTTCCACACTGTATCCCTGTGCCAGAAGCTCAGTGTTAAGCCTTTCCCATGCATTGTGCTCATCTTCAAAAAAGGTATCCCCACTCTGATAACACGATTCCGCATCATCAAGCCCCCGGATCTGTTCAGCCTTGTCAAAAATATCTTTGAATCTCTCCTTAGCCTTATAGGTCTTACTCTTTTCCTTTGATGCTTCTTTTTTCTTATCCGTCAGATTATCAAGTACCGATACAAGTTCTTCCGCACTCTCAATCTTATGCCTTACCAGAAATAGATACTGCTCCTGCAGCTTATGCATCTTTCGGATATCATCCTTATACTTCCATACCTGACTATATGGCTTCTTTTTCAGCTTTCCAATCCGGTAAAGCTTTGCATAATATCTTTTCTGCAAGCCTGACATCTTCGCCCTGCGGTATCTTTTGACATAGCACTTTACTATCGCTGCCTGCCTTTCCTCATTCTGTGACTGGTAAAAGGATAAATCTTCCTTCGCAATACGCTCCACAATAGCTTCCTGTGAATAATTCTCGCCAAGAGTCTTACATCTTCTGAATCTTGTCATCCCCTGTGGTCTGACTGCCAGATACTTTCCCTGCTTGACCTCATATCCTTTTTCCGACAGCAGCTCCAGAAATCCACTAAAATCATTTGCCTGTAAAATGCAGGCATCAAAATCTCTTTTTATCATATCTGCCCACACAAAGCTGCCTTCACGATATTCGCTCCAATCCTTATAATTCTCGTGCTGTTTCTCTTTGCTGCCATCCTCCACATCTATAATGGAAAGACCATACTCCTGACACAGCTTATTGGTAATTGGCTGGATATACTTTGCCCAGTCACCTTTCTCGTAGCGATACTTTTTCCCATCCACAAAGCTTACACTGTTAAATACAATGTGTGAATGAACATGGTCTGTATTATCATGAACCACAAATACCGCTTCATAGGCATCACCAAGATATTCTGCTACAAACTTCTGTGTTATCTCAAAAGCCCTATCCGGTTCCACCTCATCCTCTTTGAAAGAAAGAATGATGTGATACCCCTGTCGCTTGTCTGTTTTTCCAAACTGCTTCTTTGTATCCATCATCTGTTCAAAAGCCATATCTGCCTGGCAGTTTATAGCTCCCACAAGTCTTCCTCCCTGCGTTTTCTCAGGATTCATCACATAATCCAGTGCCCGTTTCAAATGCCTTGCATGAAAAGAATTCCCGCTGTCCTTCATATGAAGTATCTTACTGATTGCCAATCTTTACCACCGCCTCGCTGACAGACTGATTCAGCTTTTTCATATATGCCACAAGCTGTTCCTTATCTTTCTTGGAATACAGCTGTGCATTGCTGTTAAATACAATCTGATTGATGTTAATGCCGATTCGGTTTATCTCATTGATAAGCTCTTTAAGAAGTTTCCTTACTTCCGGATAGTCATTTGGTTTCTGACTGATTAGAAGCCTGATATATTCGGCTTCATTCATTCCATTTGCCTTTGCCTTATCAGAAAGTACCTTCGCTTCCTGTGGCATAAGTCTTAATGTTTTCCTTATACAATGAACTTTATCCGCCATAGAATCACCTTCCTCTCTTACCCGTACTGTATTCTCTTACTCCTTCTGCTACTGTTACAGCAGCTTTTTCCAGTTCTTTATTACCCAGCTGGGCAATAACCCTGTCCGCAAGCTCTGTGGCAACTTCTATAAGTTCCTTACCATAACTGGTTTTATCAAACAATCTGTCCAGTCTCTTTTCATCTGCTTTCAGACTTTCATACTTGTTCTGATACTCGTTATAGTCGTTAAAATCCTTTGGATCACTCCTGTGTGCTTCCGCATCAAGTATCAGTTCATAGTTCCATTCACAGACAATATCTATAACATCATCAATCGAATATGGTTCTATCTCGCCATTCTCTTCAGCAATATCCTGCCTGTACATCTTCCCATCTGAATCTATGCCAATGGCATAATCATGTCCTTCCATATAGTTAAGCAGAATTGCAGCATCTTCTATCGAAGGGTTTAGTAAGATATCAAATGTGTCTGCCCAGGCAATAAGTTCCTCTGGTTCTGTGATTATTGTAAGTTCTTTATCCATTGCTTTCCTGCACCTCCCTTATCCGTGTTTTGTATATCTCTTCCACCCACACGCCTGTCTGAATCTCTTAGGTTTACGGCTAGATACGCATTAGAGACATCTCTGTCCTAATGCCATCTAGTTAGGGAGAAAATCTCCCTAAAACCCTCTGTTTTATACTATGGTGGCGCTTTTTGCCACCATTTTTATACTTTGATGGCGTTTTTTGCCATCACTTTGCTATTTTGATGGCGCTTTCTGCCACCACTTTTTCACATCCAAAAATTTATAATTTTACGACAGAATTTTTTGGTGGCGTTTTCTGCCATCACTTTCCTATTCTGGTGGCGGATTTTGCCATCACTTTGCTATTTTGACGGCGCTTTCTGCCACCACTCTTTACATAAGGCATATTTCATGCCCTGACTGGTTCATCTGCTCTCTGATTCATCTGATTCAGATTAAGCTTTGCCGCCACAAGCCACTCGTTGTAATCCTTATATCCGGCTGGAGGCGGACAGTCTTCTACCTCATATCCAAGCTCATAATACTTCCTCATAAGTTCAGCTGCTGCTTTTCTCCCCGGCTCATCTCCATCAAGGCAGAACCGGATGGAAGTTATCTGCGGATGTTCCCGAAGAAATGTTTCAAGTGGTGCATCTGCAAGCATCCCAAGTGCCAGCTTATTTGATTCATAATCCGTGAAGATATCCACATAACTCATAAGGTCGATTGCAGCCTCAAATACTACAAGCTCTGTACTGTTAACATTTACCACATTAAATCCATAGTTCTTATCATTTCCTGTGACATCACACTTGAATGGCTTGCCCTGCTTATCAAACACGCCCCGCATACTTGCAAACCTTGTCACTCCATTTTTATCATTTCCTATGAAAACGACATTGTGGTAATGCCTGCTCTCATAAATCAGTCCTTCTTTTAAAAACAGATCTATGACTACTCTGCTGATTCCTCTCTCCTGATTCAGATAGGAAATAAGATAGGAATTATCTCCTGCCCGTTCTGGTAGGACAAATTGCTTTCTCTCTTCTGTCTGCTTCTGCGATACCTGATGAACAAGTGGCTGCTTTACAGGATTCTCGATTCTTCTGTATCCTGCAAAATCTAAAAGCCAGAACACAGCCTCTTTTACACTCATTCCACAAAATACCCGTAAGAAATCTATCTGTGAGCCGCCATTGTTGCCTTTGTCAAACTGCCTTGACCATCTGTACCAATGGCTTCTGTTATAGATACGGATGGAATCCATCTCCTTTAAAGTGTGGTATTTGCCAATCCTCTTTACTGTATACCCAAGGCTTTCTGCAACTGCGCACAGGTCAACACTCTTTGCTATGGCAAGCTCTTCATCCGTAAATCTTCCATCCATGCTTTCACCTTGCCTTTCCCTGCTCTGCTACAAGCGGTGACTTGATATCAAGTGTCCGGTAATCTGTGCTTAGGGTAATCTTAGGATTATCAATCATGCCTTTTTCCCTGAAACTGAAAAATTCACGATTGTCTCCACCGACTATGATATGGTCAATGAGAGGTATTCCCATCAGCTCACACAGCTTGTTCATGCGGTCCGTCATCATCGTGTCTGCCTTGCTTGGGAATACGTTCCCGGATGGATGACAATGGATTAACATCATGCTTGCAGCATTGCTTAAGATACTTGATTTAAACAGTTCTCTCGGATGTGCCATTGCCTCATTTAAAGAGCCAACACTTGCAAAATGCACATTGATAGGTTTTAAATCTGACCTTAGATTGACCACACACACTACTTCCCTGTCAAACTGGCACATACATTCTCCCATGACAGCAGCTATATCAGCTGGATTATTAAAGGTGTGCTCCGAATAAATCGGAGCATCCTTTACAAGTCTTACCGAAACCACATCAAGCTTGAAGTCATTCTTCTTTGGCATCAGACACCGCCTCCTCTCCAAACTCGACACGGATAACAAAGTCACCTTTCTGGCTGTTTATGAGAGCAATTAGTTCTTCCATTGTAAGTTCCTGCTCCATAACTGCCTCCTATCTGGACTTTTCCTTCGCATCATATACAAGGGGAGGTTCTGCAACGATACCATCAAGTCTCTTGTTCGGTGTATCAGTTGCAAGGGTGAGTTTTCTTAAATCCTTATCATAGTGATATACCTGATTGGAAAGTCTCTCGTCCAAAGACACCTCCTGCATATTTACCTCGACTACCATCTGTGCAAGCATCTCAGGACTTCCCATATCTGAAGATACAGCAATAACCTCATGCACACTTGAAGGGAGAATATAAAGGTCACTCTCTAAACTCTCTGCCAGCTCATGAAGCTCATTCTCATAAAGCATGGATGCTGCACCATTGATACCCTTTTCATTGGAAATCACCCACATTGTCTGTTCCGGTGGAATCTCGGCTATCATCATATCTGCAATCTCCTGTGGCATCCCATCCCTTGCGAACATTTCTCTCATAATGTCATTCATGCTTCGTACTACAGGTGGGAAGATTCTTCTTGTGTTTTCAGCAGCACACTTAAAGAGCTGTTCCTCGCTCATCCCAAGTCTTTTCGCAAATTCATTTGTAATTTTTGAACTCTGCACCGCATCCTTATCGGCACTGATAATTACCTTATACACAATAGAAAGATCCTGGAACTCTCTGTGTGGCACCTGTTCCAAAAATGTCTTATTCTGCTCTGTATTGATGAGCTGGAATACAATCTTCTCGTTAGCATCCTTTATAATGCTGTCCACATCAACAACCGGAGCCTGCTCATATGCCCTTTCCATAAAGTCACATGCAGCCATAAGTGTTTCTTCAAGATCACCACAGTTCTGATACTTCTTATACATGTCATTGATATAAATCGTAGGCGAAATATTCCTGCCTTCCTCTCTTAAGATGATGCCATCAAGAGTCACATTCACCTTTTCCACTGGCTCTGCCACAAGCTCCATTCCTTTGAACTTCTCAGGCATATAATCCATAAACTTTTCTTTTACTACTTCCTTAAAAATCTCGTAATTCATCATATTACGGTTCCTCCTTAATCTAAAAAAGCAGGGAACATAAGTCACTGGCTTACATTCCCCGCAAGGTTAATTGTTACTGTTTATTCTTTTTCTTTCTTCCACGAAGTCCTACTCCAACACCTGTAATAAGTGCAAGTGCACCAATTCCAAGATAAAGAAGCGGATTTGCATTGTCGCCTGTCTGTGGAAGCTTAGGCTCTGTCGGTACATTGACAAGCTTAAGAGTTGCTACAACAACATCCGATGCATTGTCATCATATCGAAGAGTTACATCGTGAGCTGTCTCATCAAGGATATATCCGTCAGCTGCTTTTGTCTCAACTACTGTATAATGCATATCTTCCTTGAATGATCCATCCTCGTTGTAAGTACAGATAGGAAGCTCCTTGCTCTCTGCATGACCATTCTTGTCAGTAGTGAGTGTATCAAGCACCTTTCCGTCCTTATCCCTTACTTCAAATACAACACCCTCGATCGGCTTTCCGGTTACTTTGTCAGTTTTCTCAATGACAATCTTTCCGACTGCCTGCTCGTCCTTCATGGATACCTTCTGGATTTCTGCTGTCTCCTTTACTTCAAAGGTTACATCACTTGCCACCTTATATCCATATGGTGCAGATTCCTCTCTGAGTGTGTACTTTCCGACAGGAAGTCTCTCAATCATATTAGTCTTTCCTGCTTCTGATGTCCAGCTCTCAACAAGCTTTCCATCAGCATCAATAACTGAAAGCTTTGCTCCAGGTAATTCTTTCTCGCCTGTGATATCAGTCTTTGAAATCTCTACCTTAATCGGTGCATTTTCAAATGCTGCCTCAAACTCGATAACCTTTACCTTATCTCCCTGATATGAAGCATCCACATCAAAAATCTTATCAGACTTCACATAGCCCTTTGGTGCCTCAATCTCTTTGACATAATACTGTCCAAGTGGAAGGTCAGAGGTAAATGCAGCCTTTCCGTCCTTGCCTGTTACTGTTCTCTCAATCTGTGTATCAGCTTTTACGATTACCTTGCCATCTTTGTTCACGATATCTTCTTTCGCAAATAAACCGAATACTGCTCCTTCAAGTGCTTCCTTAGTCTCTGAATCAGTCTTGGTTACAGTAATCTGCACTTTCTGACGCTCATTTGTCACATCCATTCCTGCAAACACAACCTTTGTATTCTGGTCGATATAGGAAAGGTCTGCCTCAATCGGTGTATCATCTAATACAAATCCATCAATGGTCTTTGTCTCAACAAGATAATACCTGCCAAGTGGAAGGTCATCAATTCTTGCGATACCCTTATCATTTGTCACGATGGTTGCCACCTTGTCTCCTGCCTTATGATATACAGTATCAAGTCCGTCAGCACTTACGATATCCTCTTTTGCATATACATCAAAAGTTACTCCTGCAAGGCTGTCCTTAAAGAAATTGAAGATAAAGTCGTACCAGTAACCCTTCATAAGAGTAGTATCTGTTACAAATTCGCCGTCCTTATTGATGACAATGGAACCTGTAGGAACTTCATCCTTCATCTCTACATGCTGCACTTTGCCTGTATCCTCTACTGTAAACTGGATATCTGTTGCTTTAAGATATCCGTAAGGAGCAAATTCCTCACGAAGTGTGTAAGTCTCGCCAACTACAAGTCTCTTGATTACATGTGCTTCCTTAGCATCAGATGTCCATGTGTCTACCACATTTCCATCCTTATCAAGTACAGTAAGTGTTGCACCTGTAAGCTCTGCACCGCTTGTGATATCTGTCTTTGTAAACTCAAAGGTTGTAGGAGTGTTTTTATACTCGCTGTTATATACAGCAGCCTTAACATCCTGTCCCTGATATTTTGTATCAAAGTTTACTGTTTCCTCATTTGTCACATATCCGGCAGGCTTTACAAGCTCCCTTGCAACATATTTTGCAAATGGATAATCCTTAACAAAAGCAATCTTTCCATTCTCATCAGATGTTGCCTTCTCAAGAAGTGTGCCTTTCTCGATAATTACCCTGCCATCAGCATTCCTTATATCCTCGTCTGCATAAAGACCAAATACTGCACCTGCAATCGGTGTGTTATCTTCTGCATCAAGCTTAGTCACTGACATATCAAGCTTCTGTCTGTCATCTGAGAAAGTAAGGCTCTCCTTGATAACAGGTGTCTTATCATCCACATATGTGAATGTCACTTTCTGCTCATTCGGATTTAATACATATCCGTATGGAGCTTCCACTTCCACAACTCTGTACTGTCCAAGAGGAAGATTCTTTGCTGTTGCCTTTCCATCCTTGCCAGTTGTAAGAGTTGTCACAAGGTCTCCCTTGCTGTAATACTTAATGCGGTTTCCGTCTGCATCCTTCTGGTTGTCTGCTGTGTAAATATCTTTCGCAGCATAAACTTTGAATTTTGCTCCGGCAAGTGAGCCTTCCTTATAAACAAACTCTTTCCCATATGAGCTTGCAAGGAGTCCGCCCTTGAATCCTTCAAGTACCTCTCCCTTCTTTTCTACGGTCAGCTCTCCGACTGCAGGGGCATCGGAATATTCCACAGTAATGATTGCATCATTTGTATCACCATCTGTTTCAAATGCTGTATCAGTATCAACAGAGATGTTGATATACTTATCATTTACAACATATCCAAATGGTGCAGACACTTCCTCAATGCGGTAGTTACCGATTTTCAGTGCCTCCGGTAAGATTAAATCTCCGTCCTCATCAGTAAAGAATGAAGTATGCTCTACCTTTGACGGATAAGTTGTGTACTGCTTCACATATTCGTTCTTATCAATATTGAAGATTTTAAACTCTGCATTTGGCACAAGTACTGTCTGCTTTGTATCGGAATCCTTCTTGATTACACGAAGCTTTGCTGTAAACTCCCTGTCAAGGAATACTCTCCATGTCTGAGGCTCTTTTGGATGATTCTCCTTTATCTTTACCTCAAATGGCTTGATTGTTTTCATGTTATGCGGAGTCTTTGATTCAACTACCACATAAGTTCCATAAGGAATTGCAATGGATACTGCATGTCCCTTTTCATCGGATGTGATTGTTGTAGCTCCGTTTTCTCCGATTACTACCGGAGTTGCCTTATCAAAGTCATAGCTTCCATCTTCCATTACAGGTAAAGATGATTTCAAATAAGCTGTAAACTCTGCACCTGCAAGCAGTCCTGCTTCAGTATCATCGCCATTATCCGATACCTTGATAAGCTGGAATGGCTGCTTGATGACCTGCTCTGCTGAGGTTGTGCTTCTTGATACCTCTGCTACAAGGTCTCCCTCATAGTCGCATACTACATCGTGCTCCTCTTCGTCTAAGAGATACCCCTCTGATGGAGTGATTTCCTTTACATAATAGTTTCCAAGGTAAAGGTTATTGACCTCTGCTTCGCCATTCTTATCTGTTGTAAGCGTTGCTACAAGGTCACCTGCTTTGAATACGACTCCTGTTGCTCCGTCCGGATGCACGATATCGTTTCTCGCATAAAGACCATAAACTGCACCTTCAAGGCTTGCATCTCCCTGGGCTGCTGCCTTGCCTGATTCCTTGTCTACCTTGTAGATATGAATCTTTGCTGTCGTTCTGTCATTCACAAATGTGTGGCTGAATGATGCCTTTGCCTGTGTTTCAGGTAATACATTGAAATTGAAGCTGTAAACATCTTTACTGTTTCTGATATACGCATATGGTGCCTGTGTCTCTGAGACATAATATCCGTTAGAAATTGGCAGATCCACGCTGTAGCTTGCCTTTCCGTCCTCACCTGTAGTTACTGTCTCAAGAGCTGTACCCTTTGTCACAATAACCTGTCCGGCATAGTTTTTGATGTCATTTCCGGCATAAAGTGTGTACTTGCCGCCATCAAGAGGGTTCTCTGTGTCAGAGTCCTTCTTTACGACAGATACATCCGCTTTCTGTCTTGTATTCTCAATCGTAGTTGATTCATACTGGACTGTCACAGTCTGGTCCTTATACTCAACTGCAACTGTCTGAGGTGTGGTATTGATTGTATATCCGTCGATGCTCTTAATCTCAGTAACCACATAAGTTCCAAGATGAAGGTCAGATAATACCACCTGTCCGTCAGTTCCCGTTGTAAGGCTTTCTGCCACTACATCTCCTGCATTGTAAACCTTTGTACCGTCTGCCTTGTAGATATCTGCTCCGGCAGTCACCTTGAATGCTGCTCCGGAAAGCTTCTTTTTCTCATAAGTGAAATTGCTTCCATTCCATGAGCTAAGCACCTCACCCTCTTTGTAGATTGTGATTGCTCCAAGCTGCTCTTTATCTGTTGCAGAGATTCCCGTTGTCTGTCCTGCTTTTACAGTAAGTGTATGAACCTTACCGGAAAGGACATATCCCTTTGGAGCGGTAATCTCTTTTACATAATAAGTGCCTGCGACAAGTGCAGCTGACTTTGCATATCCGTTTCCATCTGTTGTCATGGTCTGTACTCTATTTGTGCATCCGCTGTCAGAATAGACTCCATAGACTGCACCGGAAAGCTTCACTCCGCTTGACTCATCTGTCTTTGTAAGCTCACCATATCCGATGTTCTCTGTCTTGACCTTGATATAGGCTTTGATAGGATCTGCTGTCGGTCTTTCAGAAATAAACTCCTGATATCCGCTCTTTCCTGTAAGCCAGAATACACAGCTTGATGTTGTCTCAACCTTGCCAGCATTGGATGTGAATGTTCCTGTTGTAGCTGTGGTATTCACGCTCGTTGAAGAGATTGTAATACTGTTGCCATTCTTATCAACAGAATATCCGCTGATGCCAAAATCAAAGTCTGATAAGACACCATTGCTGTCAGATAATGTTGTTTCAAATCTCTGACTTCCCTCATTCCACTTCAACTCATAAGTTGGTGCCTCACTGGTTCTGCGTGATGCAAAACTTGGAAGCGTTGCATTGTAGGAACTGCTGATATTGTCTCTGAGCCTCTCATAATAGCTGTATGAAGAATCAGGACTTGGTGCTGTGTTACAGAGCTTTCTTGCTGCTGAATCACCGCTTCCGGTTCCAAAGATATCTGCTACAATAACCCATACCATTGCCTGAGTTGCGATATACTCATCGCACTGGCTGTTGCTTGGTGCCGCCTTTTGTGTACTGTTAAACCCATAATAAAGGCAGTAACTTAAAAGCTTTCTCTGCTGTGCTGACATTGATGTGCTCGCATCATCGTAGCTGTTCATAAGCTGACCGCCATCTGCCTTCAATCCGAAATTCATACAATACGCCGAATTTCCGTCAAGAATTGAATACAGAATCTTGCCATGATTAAATCCGGGCTTTAGCTCACTTACTTCTCCGGAATTTTTGACTGACGCATTCCAGAACGCAATATTTGCCTGCGGACTGGCTGCAAATGCTGTTGTACCATTCGCAAAGAGTGTTCCAACCAGTGTGAGCATAGCCATAAATCCTGCCATAAAACGCTTTAGTTTCTGTTTCATGTGCTCTTTCCTCCTTAATTTACGCATAAAAAAAGAAAGACATAAGTTTATGGCTTACATCTTTCTTCCTTCTGCTTCTATTCGTTTTTATTTATCTGTGACATCGAAACTCGTAATAGTCTGTGCCGCCTGTCGTGTAAACTCCATCATAACTGATGTAGAATACCGGATCTGTTTCCAAAAGTAACATACTTGCAATATATTCTGCGATTGCATCCTCAGAGGATAACCGCTGTCCATCAATGGTACTTGCTTTATTGAGGTCTGTCTCTACAAACACACTATAATAAGAGCCTTCCATACCATCGTAAGGATAATACTCATTGTACTCTTCCTGCGTGATACTGCCATCATTCAAATGGTTCTGTAAATTCTGCTGTGTGGTAATCATCCCTCCTGCCTGACACTTTGCTGTTGCAAGTGACACAACATTCTGTGGACTGTATGCCACGGATGCAGGCTGTGGGTTGCTCACATTGTCTTTCGGACTGTCTGTAGTCTGACCACCATTACCTGCATTACTCTGATTTCCACCAGTTTCCTTATTACCACTTGCAGTAGCTTTCTGTTCCGGCTTGTCATTCTGCTCTGACTTTTCTTCCTGCTTTGGAGCAGTTTCATTATCAGCGGACCGGTTTTCTTCTTTATCAGTCTTCTCTTCTGAATCTTTAGCCTCGGCAATATCTTTGTCTGTCTCTTCGCTTCCAGCTTCGGTTGTGACCTCTGTGACAGCTTCCGTTGCCATTGCTTCTTCAGTTGGCTTTACGCTTTCCGTCTGTTTCTCTGTCTGATTATCAGTCTTTTCCTTACCACCATTACAGGCAGCCATTGAAAAGACCAGTACTGCGGATAATAAGATAATACTTATCTTCTTCATAATAATCACCCATCCCTTCTCCGCAAGAGGGACGGGCTTTGTGTTCCGTGCCATCCACCCTTGCGGTGAACTATTTATCTGTAATGCACGGGACACATAGGACTGTCCCGTATTCTGTGCATCTTAAACTCCTTTCATTATACCAGCTCTCTTATTTTAAAGAAATACTGCATAAGTCTTCTGTTTTTCTTATAATTCAAGAATAAACTCTTTACCTGCATATATGCTCACCTCCTCTCAGAATGTGCCCATTCTTACGAATGAAAGAAATATCCTTGCCACCATAGCGAATAGAAGAAGAATTATTCTGGCAAGTCCTAAGACCAGCTTCAACGCTCCAAGAATTATCCTTAATATCCACTTGAGTATCTCTAAAATCACTGTTCCTACGGCTCCCATAACTCTTCTCATAATAATCAGTCTCCTTTCGACATCCATCCCATTGCAAGTCCTGCAACATCTGCATCGTCCATAACATCTTCTGTAGGTTCTTGTGCTTCACTATTGGCTGCCTGCATTATTACCGGCTGACCAACATTCATCCCGGATATCACTCCGCCTAACAGCTTTATGACCTCTTTCCTTGCTTCATTGATTGCTGCTTCTATAACCTCTGCCTTAATGTCCTCAATATCTTCTGACCGGATATATTCAGCCCTTTCATTATCTTTTTTCTTTGCAATAAAAGTCTCACTTCCATAATTGTCAATGTAAAACTTACATGCATCCAGTATAAACTGGTTCTTGGACTTAAAAATCTTTGGATCAAGATTCTGAATGACATTATTAATTAGCACATGGTCTGGATTATGCATATTTAGCCTTATTGTTGTTTTTACTTCATAATCAAACTGTTTTGCCATCATGCCACCTCCTAAGATAATCTCCTTGCACTTTTAAGCCCCATCGTAGCAAGCTGCTCATATCCTCTTGCATTTGCCTTTACATCAAGGTTATAGGAAATGTTCTTGGCATCGTGGCTCCCAAAATTTTTCATCACAACTGCCCCGCCACCGACAAATACAATCGGTGTAGTCTTTAAGTTATACCCAAACTCACGGATTGAGTTATATACCTTATCAACAAAATCCTCTATCTCTGCCTTGATAATGGCAAAGTATTCATCATCAATATCTGACCTGCCATATCGCATGATGTTCTGTATCTCTGACTCGTCTACCTCTCCGTTAAGCTGTCTTACACACTGCTCATTGATAGAACGCATACAGGTAATAAGACCTTTTGGAATCGTCACACACTTTGATTCATCCGGTGACTTGTTGATTACCGGCATAATGTCGATTGTCCAGCTTCCAATATCTACTATCAGTGTTTTCTTTGCCATAGCAGGAATCTTGTCCACTACTGCTGCATAACACTGAGGAAATACTGCCACATCATCAATTTCAATATGATATGACTCATTCTCATATTTGAAGCTTACACGCTTATTCTTTGTCAGGTACTTGATAAAATCATTCTTCTCTGCTCCAAACCTTGTAAGTGGAAGTCCTACTGCAAGGAATACCTTTGCCTCTGCAAGACCTCTTCTTTTAAGTTCCTTAGCAACTGCTGCAAGAGTGAGAAGATAAAAGCTGTCATCTTCGACCTTTGTATCCTTTACTTCCTGCCTTACAGTTCCGACCTTGTAAAACTTTCCTTCATACTCAAGTACATCACCGAAAAGTGCCGGAGTAGTTGTAATCTCCTTAACGCCTGTGACAAATACCTGAGAGATTGTTTTCATCATTGACCATCCATGATCAATGCCGATTACTTCTAACTTGTTATTCATGTTCCTTTCACTCCTTTTCTGTATTGTCTGCATTATTGTTTTGCAAAATTTCATATAATTACCCACACCCTTTCAAGTGCTTAGTTTGGTCAGATGCAGGAATATCATCAGACCTGCCATAAAAATGCTTTCTCATTAATTCCTCATACAGTTCATCACTCTCTGCCTTAACTTTCATAAGACAGTAGAGAACCACTGTACTAATAATGATTACGAACCAAATTAACACTTTGCCCATTCGACCACTCCTCTCAAATAAAAAGAGGACCAAACCAGCTGATAGAATATTCCATCTCAAGTGCTAATTTAGTCCTCACTAAATGTTTTGATATAAAATTGTACCTAATCTAAGCGCACAGATTCACTCTCAGACTGATTGTGGACATCTGTGATGCTGACTTGAATTTTCGGTTTAATATTGCAGCGCTGCCCTATCTTTACCGCTAAAATGGTATAAAAATAAGGACTAAATTAGTGCTAACCCCTTGATTTTACTGGGTTTCTCTAACTTTGTCCTTATTATAACGCGCTCATCATCAATTACCAATAAATCGTGTTGTCCTCTGACAGAATCCAAGAAAACAGCACGAATACCTGACTCATGCAAATACTGACACCCACTAATGCTAAGCTGACCATTAACAACATTACTATGATTACTAATTAATGCGTCTGTATACTCTTTTGTCTGATTAACCGGATGTCTTGATAGATATGGATTTGTAGCATTCACCTTTATGGCTGGAAATCCATTATTGGGATAATACTCAACTCCACATCTGCTCCATTTTTTGAACTATTTCTTCACCCGATAGCCCATAAAGATTAGAAACCATTTCATTGTAAATCACCTGCTACACTCCTTCCTTTCTTACTCTGGAGAAATATCTTCATTTACTCCGCATCCTCATATTTTTCCAATATATTTATCAAAGTGTCCTTTATATGCTTTATATAAGTGTCATCGCCGTTTCTTCCAAGCACCTCAACGCACCCACTATACTGCAGAACCCAGAATGTAAAGCTATTAAGGTTTACCGTGCCTTTTCGATTATATGTATCTGTTTATAAGTCTGCTTAAATTATGCATTTCATTTTTTTGCAATTTCTCTTCCTATTACAGCCAACAGTATCCCATTCTATTCTTGCTTTAAAAGGTTATCATAAAACTGTTCAAATTCATCGATTAATTTATTTATTCTTTCACGATCATAAAATCCTTGAACTTTCCAAAACATAAGTATTTGTTTAAACTCTGCTTCACGTTCATCCACAAATCCTCTACACAACTGTCCATTATATAATGCACTATCATCTTCAGAGCAGCCAAAACATGCTGTATCTTCAGTCAATCTAGAACAATCACCACAAGTAAGCTCCTTTTTTTCAGGAATAAAATAGCAATTGTTTTCAATGTTTATAGGAAACCATGAATTTGAGTATGAACATATTGCAGAGCCTGTTTCGCTGGTATTTGCTATGTTTTTTCTATATTTACAATTTTTACATTTCATTTTATCTAGCACCTTGAACTATTCGGAAATTCCGAATAGTTGCCGTCTCTTATAATTAACTATCTGCATAAATTTTTTTAATATGTTCATTTATTGTCGGTAAACCAACGTCATACAATGTGGCCATCATTCTCTGTGTCAGCCATATATTTTCATCCTCATCCTTTGCCACTGGAATATACACATTATATTACCCTACAAATTCTCTGTCAATTCTCGAAAACCCTTTATAGCTTATATGATTCAAATGTCACTCTTTTATATTGTTTTCAACTCTTTACAGCACTACGATATCATCATATAAGCAATAAAACAGATCATCTACTTCCGTATCCTCGTGAAAATGCCCGAAATACCATGCTGTAAAAGCTGTATTATCAGCTACTCTCTGGAGATACTGTCTTAACTCTACTACATCACCGCATATAATAAGATAATCTTCCGATGTATATTCACCTTCATGTTCATTAAATAATTTAACAATCTTGTTAATATCAATCATCCCATGAGTATCTCCAGCTATAATAAAGCTCATAGTTCTTATCTTCCTTCGATCATTGGTACTTGTCAAAAGGTCTAACAGGAATCATCCTGCTGTTTTCTACTTGGTAATATTTTCCCTTTTCTTCATCATAAGCCAGTAACAACAGTTTTCCGCCCTTATAGACCGAACCATCGATATAGTAATGACTCTCTCCATCGTAAAACACATCATGATAATTTCGATTATCAGCAAGGCTCCATGTACCAGTGCCAACATGTCCTGCTACCACTGTTTTGTAGAATTTTCCTTGCATTGCAGGAAATTTACCGAAAAATACACTATCGGATGTTCTACACTTCCAGTCTTCTCCTGCACCTTCATTTACTCCTGCATGAACGAAAATCTGACTGTCTGTCTCAAAATATAATGGCATCTGTTCAATCCACCAAGTTAGCTTTTCATAAGTGGAAAGTACCATTTGAACAGCTTCTTTGTTGATAGTCTCCATAGAGCAGGTTCTCGATATCGTATTAAGGAAATCCATCTGCTGCTGTGATATAAATGTGCTTATAGTTCCGGCTCCGCACTCAAAATCTGTGCGAAGCCAATCATTAAAAACCATATCATCTTCTGTTCCATTTGAATATATATTTCTGTAATCACTAATCCAATCCAAAAACATCTGCTCATGATTTCCCTTGAGAACCATAACTTTTTCTATACCATATTCTTTCTGCAAATCCCATAGATACATCAAAACCTGGCATGAACTATCTCCATAATCAATATAGTCTCCACAAAACACAATACGATTATCTCCGCTGATGTCTATCTGTTCCATTTGTCTTTTAAGTTCTTCAAAGCACCCATGAATATCGCTCATAGCATATATCATATATCAGTCTCCTTCATCTCATTTGGCGTTGAATAATACTCTTCTCCAGTGTCCAAACATAAGGCAGCAAGCCTTCCGCCAGGATAATGTGCCCCACAATCAATTGCTATATGATTGTTTTGCTGATAAATATACCCGGGATGTGGATTATCTTTGATCGTCTGCGTCGGTGTATGTCCCGTTATAACATATGTATCCTCAAAATACCTCACATCATAGTCCGCTCTCACCCATATCAACTCATGAAGTGAATAATCCTCTATGTCCTTTTCCGGCGAATAGTTTCCGCCCGCATGAACTAGAAGATAGTCTTTACCATTGACAGATACTTCTTCATAAATCAAAAAATCCTTGATGAAGTCTATCACATCCATTTGGGACTCTGAGTCCAGTTTACGGAACTCATCAATCGTTGATTGACTTCCGTTAAATTGCCATGTCACCAGATTATCAAGTGTTTCTGCATTCAGTTCTTCTAATGATTTATCTGTGATTTCTTTCATCAAAAATTCCAAACATTCTAGAGCCATAAACTCATGGTTGCCTACCAAGCATATAGCATTTGGCATTTCCATGAGTTTCATAAGTGTCTTAATTGGATGCGGACCTCTGTCGAGTATATCGCCTAAAACGTAAAGGGTATCATTACCCTTAAGTTTGATTTTGTCAAGCAATTCCATGAACATGTCGTATTGTCCATGAATATCTGAAATAACATATGTGGCTATACTAATCACCTCCAGAATATCAATCCCACCAGATATGTAGTTCCGATTTTTCTTTTATTATTTTTCTCATCTCTTCATATCCACCATTACAAGCTGCTTCTGCATAAATCTTCTTACATTCATTGATTAAACTATCTATCTCCATATCAGATAGTTCTCGTTCAAATCTAAAATCTATACTATCATATGATAATCCAATTATTTCTGCACCAAACCTGTTTTCCCATCTCTTTGCTATATTATACATTTCATCTGCCGTTGGAGTTGACTTCCACCCACCCCAGTAATTCCCGAGTAATGCAAAAACTTCACATGTGTGATCAATATTTCGAAAATCAACTTCCACTCCCGGATTATCTGGATAAGCATATTCGCCATTACAATAAAACTCGTTTTTGTCTGTTTGATGTATAAATTGTTTAAAAAACTGAAACATGCAGGGATCATCACTTGCATCCACATTTATCTTCTTTCCCATAAGCAAACCTCCTCATTCATTCTCCGTCGGTCAATTCATGAATAAAATCTCTCTCCGTTTTCTAGACAGATACTCGCAAGCCTCCCATTTGGCAGACCACATCCACAATCCAACATGTATTCCCAATTATATAATAATCCATCTTTCTTGCGATAATTTTCAATTACATTGTTAACCTGACTTTGAAATTCTTTTAGGCAATATATTTTTTCTGATACATATTTTTTGCTAATCCGGAACCATTTATCACTTTTCTCTGAGAATGCTTCTACCATAAATGGAAATGTATGTTCAGGATGAAGCCAATCGCTTTCAAATCCTTCCAGTCCTATAACATATTCCTTCCTATCACTTGTGAGCATAATAATCACTCCGGGACCGCCAAGTCCTGAGCCCATGCTATATGAGAATGCGATTAATTTTTCAAATAAATTATCGTTTATGTCTTCAAATTTAAAACTCAAATCATAACGCCTCCTGATAAACTACTAATTATACCTAGCGTCTCACTTATCCTACATTTACATATTTTTCTTTACATATGTCTTCTACATAAAATACTGGTAATCTTCCATGATATGTGTCATATAATACATCTTCTGAAATCTGTATATAACGTTTTCCCATTGGTGTATCTACTTTTTGCATATAATCTATTACAATAGAATTTTTCATTTTATCATTGATTTTCCCACAGATAATACAATAGCTGTTAAGTGATGTATGAATTTTATTTTCTTCCCAATTCCATTTATATCTAATTAGACATTCTTCATATTGATGCCTGTGTTTTGACTTCTTATTGGCTTTAGATATATTAGTTTCTTTCCGTTTTAGATATTTGGGTATTTCTAAATCTGAACTAAATTTTTGTTCCAATTCTTTCACCTTCCTCTGCATCGAGACTGCCTATCGAAACATCAATAAATCGTTCACAAATGTATTTCTACACTCAACCATCCGTTATGATGATTTTCAGTTTGCAACGATATTTTCAAAGTGCCATGACCGAATAAAAAAATCTTGGTGCCAACTAACACCATCCTTATCTAAAAATGACACACCGTGATATTCTTACCAGTAGCGGTCGCATCAGCCATAAGCAGGCTATCGAAAAAGCTTATGCGGAATATGATAAATATAAGAATCGACTGGATGATACCCTCTCTCCTGTTGAGAAGGATTTTATTAAAAGTATCAGTATGTTAGAGCAATTTAGCGAAAGCTCAAAAAAGTAACATTTTTTGTCCTATATTCTGAATGTATATTTTTGCTTTCAGAATGTAGGACGTCAAATCAAAAATGCTGATTTTGAGTATTCCACCTGCTCTATTTCATCAAATCTAACTCTATTTATATCGTTTTTAACTCTTTACAGCACAACGACATCATCATATAAGCAATAAAACAGATCATCTACTTTCGTATCCTCGTGAAAATGTCCGAAATACCATGCCTTAAATTTTGTATTATCACCACACTATAAGATTATCTCCGCTGATGTCTATCTGTTCCATTTGTCTTTTAAGTTCTTCAAAGCACCCATGAATATCGCTCATAGCATATATCATATATCAGTCTCCTTCATCTCATTTGGCGTTGAATAATACTCTTCTCCAGTGTCCAAACATAAGGCAGCAAGCCTTCCGCCAGGATAATGTGCCCCACAATCAATTGCTATATGATTGTTTTGCTGATAAATATACCCGGGATGTGGATTATCTTTGATCGTCTGCGTCGGTGTATGTCCCGTTATAACATATGTATCCTCAAAATACCTCACATCATAGTCCGCTCTCACCCATATCAACTCATGAAGTGAATAATCCTCTATGTCCTTTTCCGGCGAATAGTTTCCGCCCGCATGAACTAGAAGATAGTCTTTACCATTGACAGATACTTCTTCATAAATCAAAAAATCCTTGATGAAGTCTATCACATCCATTTGGGACTCTGAGTCCAGTTTACGGAACTCATCAATCGTTGATTGACTTCCGTTAAATTGCCATGTCACCAGATTATCAAGTGTTTCTGCATTCAGTTCTTCTAATGATTTATCTGTGATTTCTTTCATCAAAAATTCCAAACATTCTAGAGCCATAAACTCATGGTTGCCTACCAAGCATATAGCATTTGGCATTTCCATGAGTTTCATAAGTGTCTTAATTGGATGCGGACCTCTGTCGAGTATATCGCCTAAAACGTAAAGGGTATCATTACCCTTAAGTTTGATTTTGTCAAGCAATTCCATGAACATGTCGTATTGTCCATGAATATCTGAAATAACATATGTGGCTATACTAATCACCTCCCGGTTCATTCTCGTCAGTCAATTCATGAATAAAATCTCTCTCCAGTTTCCAGACAGATACACGCGAGTCTCCCATTTGAAAGACCACACCCACAATCCATCATGTATACATTCTCTTGCTCATTTAACCAAATCGAACTTGACTCTTCATCAAGATATCTCCCTTTGGGATTACTGTGCTGATAACTAGAATCATGATGGCCAACCAAAGAAACATAACCTTTTACACCATGTTCCCAATACGCCTGCATCTCTTCAATCCCTTCAAGATACAACGTTTCTTCCTGCATTCCATGTGTCGGATCAAAAGTCATTGCATGTGCAAGAAGATATTTCACTGAGCCAATCTCGATTTCAATCTGTAAGCGCAACCCCATTATAAGATCAGCAAGATTCAGCATGTCCACCTCAACAAATCTGTCCTTCATCAGTTCAAATGAATTATACCTGTATGGTTGCAAACTACTTCGCTTCTTTTGAACAGTTCCGTAGTAAGAATAGATATACTCTGCCAGAAGTTGGTCGTGATTACCACGGATCCATTTTATATTTGTGTTTAGTCCCAAAATTCGAAAGTAAACGCCAACCGGATCAGGCTCTGCACCTCCACGGTCAAATAGATCACCCAAAAGAATAACCTGATCTTGCATAGTAGGTGATATTAACCTAATCATCTCATTAAGTTTCGTTAGAGTATTATGAATATCTCCAATAATAAATGTCGCCATTGTGTAGATTCTCCTTAGTTTATCTAACTTATTTCATTCCATAGCAATTTAGGATCTACTTCTACAAATTCTTCATTATGACGGTCAAATTCTTCAATTGTAAGTTTTGTATTAGGATTATTAAGGTAAATGTCATAACACTGGAAACCATCTTCATCTGCGGCATTTCTAATCACACGTTCATATGAGGCTTTCAGTTTCCCTATATCATCGTATATCCCAATAATGTTTTCTCCATCGAAATAACCAGGGAAATATAATAAAAACAGTCTATTTTCCCCTTTATTCTCTATCTCTTCTCGATTTCTACGCAACTCAGCCGTAGTCATAGGCCGGTTATGTGATTTTACAAATTTAGCGGCTCTCTTCACGCCCTCAATCATTTTTATTTCCTGTTCAGAATATTCACCTTCTTGAGGTACAATATCTACATTTTCCGGATCTTCCAACACAGCAGCCAACACACCATCGAAGCCATGAACATGATCTATCTCTCCATTATACATAAAATGATATATTAACCCAGTTCCGGAGAATTCAGATGCAATATACTCAACATCTCCACTTTCTAAACCATATTCCACATGTACACACCAATTACCAGTAGCCTCATCTTGAACTGGAATATAATTCTCAAAATATGCCTTTTCTTCATCTTTTTTCATTTTTTATTCGCCTTTCGCACGTACAATATAAAAGTTTCTTCTCTGTAACAAAATTCCCTGCATATATCGCTCTTGGTATCCCTAATTCAGAAAGATATACATTTTTTCTTTTCATTTTATCTAACATCTTAATTCTTTTATCAGCAAAAAGTCAATCGACCTTTAAAATATTCAATTGGTGCATATTCTCTTAATTCATTAATTGCCTCTCTGCAGTTACGTGAATATTTGGAAACAACTATATTAGTCTGATATTTTCTCTTTTGGGTTCAGTTCCAATCCAATAATTAATAGTTCCAGTATTTTTCATATTTCAATATCTGACCTCGCTCTATTTGACAAAACAATTACCATGCGCTTATTCAAATAAGAATCATACTTTCTTTTTTCTAACGCTTTTATGGTATTCTTATCGCTTTCATCAAAATTATCCTCCATGCCTATACCATATACAAACATATCATCATAATCACCGGGAATATCATTTCGATATTCATATAATTTGTATGACCAGGCTTCTCTGTTAACGATAGCAAAATTCCGACCTCTCTGTAAGTACGGTTTAATATCTTTAAACAAAAGAACATCTTCTGCTTTTCTTTCTATATCACGCGGAGCTTCATGAAGAACAATCTCAATCGCTGGTTCTAAATTGTCATCTTTTGTTGAAGTGATTACGCCGTCCAAATCCTTTGGAGAAACGTATATATCCATAGAAAATTCTACATCAGCCATTCCTATTCCATAAACGTATAAATCTTTATATTTTTCAGCCGGGATGTCCGAAATCATTAAATAATCGTGATAATTTCCATCTTCAAAACAAATTGACAACCTAGCGTTTCTTGCCAAATATTGTCTGATTTCCTTAAACTTAATTGCCATAACGCATCATCTCACTTTCTCTTATAACACTTTTCCCATAATACTCCCTTTATATTCCGTGGAGATTTCTCCCTCCATATTGGTTCTCCCCAAAACAGTGTATCTACCACTATAATAATCTTCCAACAATTTTTCCTTTACATCATCATACCAGGCTCTAAATGTACGTTGGAGATAGGGTATTTCGTCTCTGCCATTTTTATCAATCGCTAAAATGTTGCCAGTCTTTACATCCATATGAAAGATGACTTTCTCTTCAGCTCCACCGGAATACTCGATTATTAAACAGTCATCAGCATCCTTGGCAAATACCATAACGCAATCCAAAAAAGCAGCTATAAGACGATACTCAGGATTCCACCATAATCCTTTTATATTTATTGATGCTTCCTCTATCGGTAACCACGCCAGTACCCCATCGGATTCTATAACTCCTCCTCGTCCCTGTCGAAAACATCCAGGCTTTCCATTTTCAGTGGACCATAAACCTGTGTCCCATGATCCTGCTGATAGACGGCCATCCTTATCTACAATAATACAAACTTCGAAATCATCAGGTAACCTTTCTTTCATATAAGTAAACCCTTTCAGAGTTACTTCTCCAGGTTTATTTGATATAGCCAATACTTCATATGTACTCATAATTATCTGCCTTTATTCTTTATCTCTGCTCTTATTCACTTGCTGCTTGATACTTAAAACGATTTTATATAATCTCTAAATAGAATCGCTTCTATCGCTGGTGTTCTTGATGCAAACTCTGCCCGCTCTATGCCATCTGTGATTAATAATCTTTCCCATAATTTTTTATAATCTTCAAAATCAAACTTTTGATCATCTAAGATTACGTATTCATCGATGTTTGGATGCAATTCCAAATATTCTTTTATCCCCTTTGCCCTGTTCCAATTACTATCAACTGTATGACCTGATATTTTCAGTCCATATTGTGCTAATTTTGATACAAGATATCTATAATCTTCATGCTTCTCGTTCAATTCCTTCCAATCGGAAGAAAGTATTATTTCACAATTTCCATATTTTTCAATAGCTTTTGCAAGAATTTCTACCCTTGCATCATCTATACCTGTATAACCATATGGTGTACGCTTAACAGTTGTTCTCGTATTTAAAACACCATCAACATCAAGAAATACTACAAAATTCATACAATAGTTTTTCCTCGCTTAACCTAAACTCACAATCCAAAAGTTATTATATATTGTTTTATATGTACTCTCCAAAATCATTTTGAAAAACCCTCATCTTACTGTATCTCAATTCTTTCAATTTTTACCCTGAAGTTCTGTTTCTATAATATCAATTGCATCTTCAACATTTATCCTTCCTTCAAGCAACAAAAAGATTGGTGCACTTAAACTGTCAAGTAAAGCTGGTAAAGCTGCTGTAATATAATCTTCTATCTGCAGATTATCCATTATAAAATGAGAATACGGGATTGCCATTATTGTGGTTATATCCATCATTCCATCTTCGGTAATAATGAAGCGTGGACTGACTAAATATTCGGAACTGTATAGCATTCCATCCATTCCATCCTTTACACAAGGCCAGCTCATCGCATTTAGATAATTCATCAATCTGTACAAATTAGGTAAATTCTTAGATTTATTACACATCTGAGTACCAATCTCCGAGTAATACACCCGCACTTCCATACATTCCTCATAAAAATAAATGCTGCCTTCCGTGATATGTCCCGGACACCTGTCACAATTTTTAAAAACCATAGTAATATACGAAATTCCTTCTATTTCATCTGTCTCAAAATAAAGATTGTGTAAATTAAGATAATTCGAGATTTCCGATTTAACCTTGAATTGTTTTATTTTTTTATCAATCTCTTTTTTTCGTTCACGTTTCATAGCTAGTCCCATCTCCTCTTTATATGGTAATTTTAACTCTTTAATGTGTTTATAAATTCTACTAAATCCGCCATTTCAAAATAGATTATCTTGCCATAACATCTTACAAACAATGTCCATCGTACAACTGCAATATATAAATACACCTTTAACCAGCTTATTATTAATAGCAAACACATTTATTTTCTATCCAGTCATTCAATATCAAACAAACACCAGAAATACTCTTTGTCTTCCTCTGAAACAGAAATATCAATATCTTTCGCAGTTCTTATCATTTTTTCCATTAAAGCTTTATCGCCTCCCTTAAATAAATCTATCCCAAATACAATTCCAGCAAGTTTTCGAGCATATGACTCAGCATCAATCTCTGACTTATGATTTAAGTATTTATCCATATCCATTTCCGATTCAACTTGGACATAATCCTTAAACCAAGCCGGATGATACTTATGTTGCCATTCATGTCTTAACTCATGAGCAATACATACAAACGTCTCTATTTCGAAATATGGCTTTTCTGGATTTGTCCCCGAAAGAACAAGCAACCCTTCACCACCAAATACCCCTGCATCCTCAAATGGTGTGAACATTATCTGCGGACATCCAACATCAAGCATATCAGCAATCGTCGTAGCGCAGGCGATCCATTTCATCACTTCTTCGTTCGTCAGTTCGTGATTTTCAAATGGAAGACACTCAACTTCATTTGCATTCCCGTTTTTAAGCTCAGATATCAGAACATCATACATATCATCAGCGTATTTAAGATAATAGATACAATTACCATTCTCCATTATTCTCCGCTGAATAATACTGCCATCTTCAAGCTCTTTTACCACAATAACCTCTGGGCACTCTACACCATTACAAATGATATCTATATATAGATCACGCATATCGATATTAACTAATTCATAGTTAAATTGATTAATAGGTTCTTTATTCATTTCTCACCAAACCTTTCATATGGTCATTCTACAATAAATCTCTCTAACTCTTTTCTTCGTTAAGCAGGCTCTCCGGTTTTCCTTTTATACGCCCCTTTTATTCTTACATTCCAGACAAAACAAATCCGCTAATTTGCTTTTCATAGAGAGTTTCTAGGTGCTTAACCGAATTTTCATACATTTATTCTTCCCACTTAAGAAGAGCTGACTTAACCTCCTCTAATACTCCTTGGTCCTGCTCACGATTTAGCATAAGAATTTCCACAAGCCGCTTTACCATTTCCGGACCAGTTAAATCTTCTTTTCTTTCCGCACCTCTTTCCGCACCGACCTTATAAACTTCCTCGTGAAGGTTTCTAAAATAGATGAACCATAATAATTCTATTTCATACCTTGTCTGCAGAGTTGTCAAATCCAATGCCGACATTACATTTTTTTCAACTTCTGCAAGGGCATCCTCAAGTTCATCATCTATCGTAACTTGTAAAGCTGTAGGAAAATCTACATCTTTAGGAATTATATTTTTAAATTTCTTTAGAGCCTTTGAATAAGTTCTCAATTCATCGAGTGTACAATTTTGTGATTTTGATATAGCCCGATTGAATTTCCCGTTTCTTGAGTTATCTGCATGATAGTCGATTTCATTGATCTTTTTCTCAAGATATCCTATACAGCTGCTACCTTTACATGATCTTTTTACCATAAATAAGCCCTCCTTGTAAATTAGTTACAGAAATATTATCATTACCTTTACTAACCTTATATTAAACCAGATCATGCGATTTGTCAATGCCTTTTTAATGGTCATAAAAAAGGGATACTCATTTCCTTTATCAGTTTGAGGGGCAAACTCTCAAAAACTGGCATTCTAAAAGGGCCAGCCCTAACGACTGCCCTCAAAAACTTTATTTATCCCTTTTGTCAGGATTCTCTATTGTATCTTACGTGACACGGTAACCCTCAGAAGAAAGCCCTCCATTTAGTACTACATTACTAAACCGTCCAGCATTAACCTCCTCGAAGAATCTCCTAGCTATACGTGGAACGCTAGCTGAATTGCCAAAAAAGTCGCGCACATAATAAACTCCAGGCTTAAGCTTTGGAATTGCTTGCAGAAATTTTTCATTATACAATGCTTTTTCATTCATCGTCAAGCTAATCATTTATTGTATCTCCTTCCTATGATTTTTTTAAAACAAAGAAGCTCCTTTGTTAGCAAGAGTAATATAAATATGCCCTTCGCTAATCTTATAGTATCATAGGCCTTATGGTTTGTCAAGTGAATTCAACCACCTATAAAAGAAAGCGAAGCGCAATGGCTCAGATTAAACAGATAGCTCTAGAATCTGGAATATATACCATTAATAAATACTTCATAGATAATTCTAAAGAACTTAAATTAGTACTTAAGTGTAAAGCTCTCCTTGTTCATGCTGCAAGAAGCTTAAGTGCATGAGAGTGTAATATAAAGTGCGTAAGTTTTGTTACCGGTAACTTACACACTTTATATTACACTTTCTATAAAAATGAAATAGGCAGCTATTTCTTCTTTAGCTGCCTACCCGCTAATGGAATATTTGGATTCGGGCATTACCCTCGCCTTCCTACGCTCTATAATTAGATTAGCAAATATCAATTAAATTTACAATAATCTTTAAAAAAATGGGTATGCACCACCAGCATTGATGGCACATACCCATTATATTATTCTACAAATTCTATGTCAATTCCTGAAAACTCTTCATCGCTTTCATTGCGTGTATTCAGTTTTATATATTTGCAACTATATACTTTTATAGTAATCCTTATGGATTAAGCCACTACTCCATATCCATATTACTTAGCTGCCTGATCTGGTCTCTCCTGCTATAAATAACTGCTGTTACCTGAACTCTGTTATTTTCATCATCAACCCAATAGTAAATCAGGAAATTTTTAACAACAAGCTTGCGTACTCCCTCAGTCCTCCATGGTTCTTCATCAATCAAGGCATGTTTTTTCGGAAAACTCGACAACTTAGTAATCTCTGCTTTCATCTTGTCAAGCAGATTATTTGCCGCATCCGGTGCCATTAAATCATTTGAAATATAATGAACTATCTCTTTCATCTGCTCTAATGCCTGCCTTGTTACCCTTACCTCATATTCATTCATGCACTATATCTCCGACTTTAATTGATTAAAAGCCTCATCAACAGATACAGAATCGTTCTTTTTAGCCTGTGCAAGCCCGGTCTGCATCATCGTATCAAATTCAGCTTGTGTTATAGAATCTCTTGTAACAAGTTTATCCGGAATATCAAGTGAAAATGGTACTCCATCACGCATAATAACCTGTCTATAAGTCATATCTATGAATACAGATACAGGAATTCCAAGTCTGTCAAGAATTGCCTCTGCCTGCTCTTTTATATTCGGTTGAATTCGCGCTGTTACATTTGCAGTTTTTGTTGCCATAGTATGCCACCTCCTGTTTCTTATAGTGTACCACCATGTATTGCTTTTTACAACACAAATGTTTTTGACTGCTGCCGTCAATCTTATATTTCATCCTGTCACTTCCTGTCTGGTTTAATGGTTCTTTTTCCTGCCAGGCACAGAAAATCTGCAAGTCTTCCGGGAAAACCTTTATCTAAGAAAAAAATACAATATTAACATGAAT
>ERZ1034730.75-NODE-75-length-44066-cov-31.668038_pt1 | contig 44066 bp, 38 predicted proteins | sample MGYA00520650_ERZ1034730 | MGnify/ENA primary metagenome ERZ1034730 (study PRJEB33766, sample SAMN09781702) | gut metagenome | biome: gut microbiome | host: Homo sapiens | place: Madagascar | study: EMG produced TPA metagenomics assembly of the PRJNA485056 data set... | reverse complement strand
TGCGGAAATAGCTCAGTTGGTAGAGCACGACCTTGCCAAGGTCGGGGTCGCGGGTCCGAGTCCCGTTTTCCGCTCTAACTCTTAACGTTTACCATGCCGCAATGGTGGAATTGGTAGACACGAGGGACTTAAAATCCCTTGGCCAGTAATGGCTGTGCGGGTTCGAGTCCCGCTCGCGGCACCCTTAAAATTTTTCAATATGAAAAAATTTGCTTATCTCCTTATATTTTTAGTTTCAGTTCTTCTTACTAGTTGTGGTACTAGAAGTGGTTATTTTAAGCTTGAAGGCAAGTTTTTGAATATGAATCAAGGTGAGTTTTATGCATATAGTCTCGATGGAGGGTTTGAGGGTGTCGATACAATCAAGGTAGTTGGTGGTCGATTTACTTTCGAAAAGCCTTGTAAGGACAGCTATACCATCATGATTGTTTTCCCTAACTTCTCTGAGCAGCCTATCTTTGCTGAGTCGGGCAAGTCCGTGGATATCAAGGCTGATGCTTCCCACCTCAAGGAGATGGAAGTGAAAGGCACCAAGACGAATGAGTTGATGTCTAAGTTCCGCAAGAGCGTTATCAGCGCTACGCCTCCCCAGGAGAAGCAGCAAGCAGAGGATTTTATCAAGGAGAATCCTTCTTCCGTAGTTAGTTTGTTTCTCATCAAGCGTTATTTCTTTGCCGATGTTACGCCAGATTATAAGAAAGTAAACTCTCTTTTGGGCATTTTGGATAAGGATTTGGCTAAAAACAGACTCTTTACGCTGATGAAGAAAACTGCTGAGGCGATGGGAATGGCTAATGTGGGCAGCGCTTTACCTTCTTTTACTGCTTATGATGTTTATGGCAAGCTGATTTCTTCCGCCGAGCTTTCTAGTGCTCCTGTGGCTGTGATTTATACTTGGGCTACCTATAATTATGATAGCCAGGATATGCAGCGAGAGTTGAAAAGAAGACAGAAAAAGTCTAACGGCAAGCTCCGTCTGATGGGTATCTGCCTGGATGCCAGTAAGTATCAGTGCAAGGATAATTTGAAACGTGATTCTATCACAAGCCCGGTGGTTTGTGAAGGAGATATGATGGAAGATAAAACGATGGCTAAGTTGGGATTATCTACTTTGCCCGACGTGATTCTTCTCCAGAATGGCAAAATAGTTGCCCGTAGCATCAATAAGCAAGAGCTTTATCGCAGGCTCGATCAGTTGCTCCGTTAGATGTAGCGAGCTTTTCAATAACCTAATTAATACTGAGAGCTTATGTTGGTAAAAACGTACTGTGCCGCAGTCAATGGCTTGGAAGTTACCACGGTAACTGTAGAAGTAAGTCTTAATAAAGGTGTGATGTATCATCTCACTGGACTTGGTGACGAATCTGTAAGAGAGAGTCGTGATCGTATAGCTGCTGCGCTCCAGTATAGCGGTTTTCGCTTTCCTATAGCCGATATTACCATCAACCTGGCTCCGGCCGATTTGAGAAAAGAAGGAAGTAGTTTCGATCTTCCTTTGGCCATTGGCATTATGGGAGCCAATGGCAATATTCCTGAAGATCATCTGAAAGAGTATATGATGGTGGGCGAATTGAGCCTGGATGGTACTTTACAGCCCATCAAGGGTGCTCTTCCTATAGCTATTAGGGCTAGGGCTGAGCATTTCAAGGGTCTTATTGTGCCCGAACAGAATGCCCGAGAGGCAGCTGTGGTCAATAATCTGGAGGTGTATGGCATGAAGAATCTCTTTGATGTGATACAATTTCTGGGTGACAGAATCACCGCTGAGCCTACTTTTGTGGATACTCGCAAGGAATTTTACGAGAATCAGATACATTGTGATTTCGATTATGCAGATGTGAGAGGACAGGAAAATGTGAAAAGAGCCCTTGAGGTGGCAGCTGCAGGTGGTCATAATCTGATTATGGTGGGGCCTCCGGGATCAGGAAAAAGCATGATGGCTAAGCGATTGCCGTCCATTCTGCCTCCTCTTACTCTTTCTGAAAGCTTGGAAACTACTCAGATTCATTCCATAGCAGGCAAATTGGGTAGGGATGTTTCGCTAATAGCGCAGCGTCCTTTCCGTTCTCCTCATCATACCATCTCGCAAGTTGCTTTGGTGGGCGGTGGTACCAAGCCACAGCCTGGTGAGATTTCTTTGGCTCATAATGGTGTTTTGTTCTGTGATGAGCTGCCTGAATTTAACAAGACTACTCTAGAAGTGCTACGTCAGCCACTTGAGGATAGACATATTAGCATTTCTAGAGCCAAATATTCCATTGATTATCCTTGCTCGTTTATGTTTGTGGCGAGTATGAACCCTTGCCCTTGTGGTTATTATGGTGATCCTACGCATCATTGTGTTTGTACTCCAGGGCAGATTCAGCGCTATATGAACAAGATTTCTGGTCCTCTTTTGGATAGAATTGATATACAATGTGAGATTTCACCCGTTCCTTTCAAGGATATTTCTAAGGCAGCTCCTGGAGAACCGAGTGCAAAAATTAGGGAAAGAGTAATCAAAGCTCGTGAAATCCAGGCTGTTCGCTTCAAGGATTTTAAGGGCATCCATTGTAATGCCCAGATGTCTGAGCGCATGATTCATCAGTTTGCAGAACCTGATGAGGCGGGCGTGGAATTACTTCGAATGGCCATGGAGAAGCTCTCGCTCTCTGCTCGTGCCTATAATAGAATACTCAAAGTGGCTCGCACTATAGCGGATTTAGCTGGTAGTGAGCGTGTTATGCCTGATCATTTGGCTGAAGCCATTGGTTATCGTACACTGGATAGAGGCGATTGGGCTGAGAGAGGACATATTTAATAGGTGTATATTTCTTGTTTTTAAAATCTCTGATTTGTCTTTTTTGTTACCACAAAAAGGACAAATTGCCGAAATTACAAGCAAAATCGTATAAAAATATCGTCTAAAAAGTGGTAAATATTGTTGGATTGGTGGTAATATTTGTTCTTTTTGTTTGAGAAAGGTATAATTTGTACCCTCTTTTGTTAAAATTTCCTCCTGGAATGTTACAAATCGCAGTATCTTTGCAATCGTAAAACAGAATCACTTTCAGCAGTGGTTAATTATTATCAACAAAAACTATTAAGATTATGAATTGCATTTTTAGAATTACAAGCATCGTGAAGAAAATAGGTTTCGTTATTCTTCTGGCAGAGTTGGCTGTTATCGCCTTCATGAACTTCTAGAATAGCTATCCTGATTATAACTATAAGAAATTGTTCTAGTTTCTTCTAGTATGTGTATATATTACCATATATATAGGTATTAGTAAGTAAAACTGGAAACAAAAAGCCTTGATTCGTCATTCTCGTGACGTCTCAAGGCTTTTTTGTGCCGTAGAGTGTGGGCATCACAGCAAGAAATACTGGGAGGGCAGGTAACAAACCTGCCCTCCCAGTATTTCTTGCTGGTAGATCTTCCTTTTTGTGATTTTTAGCGTGCGTATTTGTTAGAAACTTTGTGATTTTCCTCTTTTATGTTATTTTTAACTGTTTAAATCCGACATTTATTTTTCTTTTTTCATAAATCTTGGTGAAAAAAATAGAGCGTAAAATCGTCCAATAGGGGGTGTATTCTGTTGGAAAGGTGCTCGTTTTCGTTGTTTTTGCTTGATTTTAAAACAATTTCTACCCCTAAAAGAGAATATTTCCTCCTCTACGAGTAAAAATTCTACTACCTTTGCAAACGTAAACGAACGATACACGAAAGTGCTAGTTCAAGTATTAACAACAAAACTAATAAAATTATGGATTGCATTTTTAGAATTACAGAAGTAGTAAAGAAAGTTGGTTTCGCTATTCTTCTCGCAGAGTTGGCAGTTATCGCCTACATGAACGTAATGTAAGAATTCTCTCTTATACTATTATATATAATAAGGAGGATTGCTTTTACGATGATTGTGCTGCTATAGACTATGGTCTTGGAACCAGCACAAAAATGGCTCTTGGCAGTGATGCCGGAGCCATTTTTGTTTGTATTCATTTCTTTTTCTAGCCTGTAATTATCCCTTTTCCTAGCTTTTTTCACCTTATTAATATATAAAGCCATGAAAAAGGGGTTAGAAAACTTCCTAATTTCCAACATTTTTTGTAATTTTGCACCCAAATAACAAAAATATATTAGCTAATATGGAACAAAAGAATTTCAAACGTACCACCGTTACTGCGGCTTTGCCTTATGCTAATGGTGGTGTACACATCGGTCACTTGGCAGGTGTTTATGTGCCAGCCGATATCTATGTTCGCTATCTTCGCCTCAAGAAACAAGACGTTGTTTTCATTGGCGGTAGCGATGAGCACGGTGTGCCTGTTACTATCCGTGCCAAGAAAGAGGGTATCACTGTACAGGAGGTGGTAGACCGCTATCATAATCTGATCAAGAAGAGTTTTGAGGACTTCGGTATCTCTTTTGATATCTACAGCCGTACTACTTCTAAGATTCACAATAAGTTTGCTTCTGATTTCTTCCGCACTCTTTATGATAAGGGCGTTTTGGAGGAGAAAGTTGAGGAGCAGTTCTGCGATGAGGTTACTGGTGAGTTCTTGACCGACCGTAATATCGTGGGTACTTGTCCTCGCTGTGGTGCAGAAGGTGCTTATGGCGACCAGTGCGAGAAGTGTGGTGCTACACTTTCTCCAGAAGAGTTGATCAACCCTACCAATAAGAACAATCCTGGTCATGGACTCGTGAAGAAGCCTACCAAGAACTGGTATCTCCCATTGGGTAAGTATCAGGACTGGCTAAAGCAGTGGATTTTGGAAGGTCACAAGGAGTGGCGTACCAATGTTTATGGTCAGTGCAAGAGCTGGTTGGATATGGATCTTCAGCCACGTGCCATGACTCGTGATTTGGATTGGGGTATTCCTGTGCCTGTAGAGGGAGCCGAAGGAAAAGTGCTCTACGTTTGGTTTGACGCACCTATCGGCTATATCTCTAATACTAAGGAACTTTGCGATGCTAACCCTGAGAAGTGGGGACCATGGCAGAAGTGGTGGCAGGACCCAGAGACACGCCTTGTTCACTTTATCGGTAAGGACAATATCGTGTTCCACTGCATCATCTTCCCTACCATGCTGAAGGCTCATGGCGACTATATCTTGCCTGATAATGTGCCAGCCAATGAGTTCTTGAATCTGGAGGACGATAAAATTTCCACCTCTCGCAACTGGGCTGTTTGGCTCCACGAGTATCTCGTAGACTTGCCAGGCAAGCAGGATGTTCTTCGCTATGTATTGACAGCCAATGCCCCTGAGACTAAGGATAATAACTTCACTTGGAAGGATTTCCAGGAGCGCAACAACTCTGAGTTGGTAGCTGTGTATGGTAACTTCGTGAACCGTGCTCTCCAGCTCACCAAGAAGTATTGGGGTGGTGTGGTTCCTGCTTGTGGCGAATTGCAGGAGGTAGATCAGAAGGCCATCGCTGAGTTTAAGGATGTAAAGGAGAAGGTGGAGCAGTATCTCGACGTCTTCAAGTTCCGTGAGGCTCAGAAGGAGGCTATGAACTTGGCTCGTATCGGTAACAAATACATCACAGAGTGTGAGCCTTGGAAGGTTTGGAAGACCGATCCTAAGCGCGTGGAGACCATCTTGAACATCTCTCTCCAGCTCGTAGCCAACCTTGCCATCGCCTTTGAGCCATTCTTGCCATTCTCTTCAGAGAAGCTTCGCAAGATGATCAACATGCCTAACTTCGAGTGGAGCCAGCTGGGCAGCACAGAGCTCTTGAAGGCAGGCGACCAGCTCGGCGATCCAGAGTTGCTCTTCGAGAAGATAGAGGATGAGGTAGTGGAGAAGCAGCTCCAGAAACTCGCTGATACTAAGAAGGCTAACGAGGAGGCTTCTTATACTCCAGAGCCTATCAAGCCAGAGGTAAGTTTCGATGATTTCGAGAAGCTCGACATCCGTGTGGGCCATATCTTGAACTGCGAGAAGGTGAAGAAGTCAAAGAAGCTCTTGAAGTTTACCATTGATGATGGTACTGGCACCGAGCGCACCATTTGCTCAGGTATCGCAGCTTACTATGAGCCAGAGCAGCTCATCGGTAAGGACGTACTCTTCGTAGCTAACTTTGCTCCTCGCAAGATGATGGGCATCGAGAGCCAGGGTATGATTCTTTCTGCTGTCAATTTCGATGGTAGCCTGAATGTTACCTCCCTCTTGGGTAAGGTAAAGCCAGGTAGCCAGGTGGGATAAGCTAGTGGCTTAAAAAGGCTAGCTAGTTGTATCAAAAAGCTAAGCTAGTAGTTGAAATAAGTTCCTCCCTAGGGCACAAAAGTGCCCTCAGTGAGAGCACTTTTGTGCCCTGCCGAGGAACTAATCCAAGCATCTAGGATAGGCATTTCGTTCTATCCTAGATGCTTTTTTTATCTCTGAATAACACAGCTTGCGTTTTCTACCGCACACCTCACAAAAATGCTGTAACCCTAATGATTTTCAGTTGTTTATAAGTGTGAGGTGTCATGCGCGACACCTCACTCACACCTCACAACACCTCACACTTATTGCAGGAAACTAGACTGCCATTTTTTCTATTCCTTATTAGTGAGGTGTTGTGAGGTGTGTGTGAGGTGTTGATGCCCACATATCACTGCTATATATCTCAGAGTATTAGTAAGTTACACGTGTTTTGTGAGGTGTGCGGTAGAAAACGCAAACTATGTCTATTGTGTAATTTTTTATAAAATATCGAGGCTTATGCGCCAAGGTGCAAGATAATTTATTACCTTTGTTTGTCATAAAAGATGAATAGAAGTATGATGAAGAAAGATTACGAACATATTGTTACTCTGTGGCCAGCTGGCAGGGAGGGGAAGAAGCGCATCCTGGTGTTCTCTCCCCATCCCGATGATGACGTGATAGCCATGGGTGGCACTATCCATCACTTGGTGGAGCAGGGACATGAGGTGCATATAGCCTACCAGACATCTGGCAATATCGCCGTGAGCGATGAGGATGTGGACCTATATCTGAAAGAGCATCAGGAACTTGCAGCTGAAAACATACTGACCATCAAGGGGATGGTGCGTCGAGATGAGGCATTGGCTGCCTGTCTGTATCATCATATCCCTGAGCAGCAAGTGCATTTCCTCAATATGCCTTTTTATGAGACGGGGCAGGTAGAGAAGAAGCCACTAGGGGATGAGGATATCGCCATCATCCGTAGATTACTGGAGCAAGTGAAGCCCCATCAGATATATATGGCAGGCGACTTCAATGACCCTCACGATACGCATCGCAAGTGTACGGAGGCCATCATCAGAGCCCTGAAAGAAGTGAAGGAATCTTCTTCAGCTGCTAATAAGAATTGGCTAGATTCTTGCCAGACATGGCTCTACAATGGAGCCTGGGATGAGTGGCCATTGGAGCAGATAGACATGGCTGTGCCGATGACCCAAGAAGAGCTGATGCATAAGCGTGGAGCCATCCTCAAGCATCAATCTCAGATGGAGAATGCCCCCTATAAAGGTGATGATCAGCGCCTCTTTTGGCAACGCTCTGAACAGCGCAATAGAAAAACTGCCCAGCAGTTTGCTGAGCAGGGTGTAAAACCTCATTACGAGGCTATGGAGGCGTTTGTGGAGTATTTATCCCCGATGCTTGTCTAACCATATAGCCAGCAGAGGGTCGGCCACGCTATATACTTTCTCGTTACGGGTTGCGAGTTATAAAAAATGACCCCTTCCCTAAGTAGGTAAAATGACCTACTTAGGGAAGGGATTCAAAGGGTGAGAGTCTTTTTATAAGTCTTCTCCGAATGCCTGTGCATAGATGCACTTCAAGTTTTTGCTTAGTTGCTCGGTGGAGCTGGCGCCTACCAATACGCTGGTTACTCCCTTCTGGTGTAATATCCATGCCAGTGCCATCTCGGCTAGGGTTTCTCCACGGCTGGCTGCCTGCTCGTTCCATCCCTTTAGTTGTTCCAACAGTTCGGGGGTGAGGGCTGAGTGCTTTAGGAAGTGCTCCTTTGCCATGCGGCTATCAGATGGGATGCCCTTCAGATAGCGGTCGGTGAGGAGACCTTGCGCAAGAGGGGAGAAGGAGATGAAGCCGATGCCATGCTCCTGGCAGTAGTCGAGGATGCCCTCCTCTTGTGGAGCGCGATCCAGCATGTTGAGTCTGCCTTGGTATATCAAGAGTGGGCAATCACGCTCACGCAGATACTTATCGGCAAACTTCAATGCCTCTAGTGGCCATCGGCTGATACCGAGATAGAGAGCCTTGCCCTGCTTCACGATGTCTACCATCGCCTGAAGCGTCTCCTCCAGAGGGGTGTTAGGGTCGTAACGATGACTGTAGAAGAGGTCTACATAGTCCAGGTGCATGCGCTTGAGACTCTGGTCTAGACTGGCCATCAGATACTTGCGAGAACCCCAGTTGCCGTAAGGGCCTTCCCACATGTCATAGCCCGCCTTGCTGGCGATGAAGAGTTCGTCACGGTAGGGGCGAAAATCATCCCCCATCAGTCTGCCCATCGTCTCCTCGGCACTGCCGTATGGAGGACCATAGTTGTTGGCTAGGTCGAAGTGGGTGATGCCGTGGTCGAAGGCATAGTGGGTGATGGCACGGCTGCGCTCGTATGGGTCTACGCCGCCAAAGTTGTGCCAGAATCCGAGGCTCACCTTAGGCAGCAGCACACCGCTCTTGCCGCATCTCTGGTACATAGCCTCGCTCTCGTCGTAGCGATGAGCGGAGGCTGTATAAGTTCCTTTTAAGTCCATAATTATGTTCGTTTTGTAGGCTTCTTTTGACTTTGATTACTTCAGATACTCGCCGAAGTCGGTGAGTCGCATGTCTCCCTTCTTCAGGAAGGTGTCGTGCATAGCCAGGGCGGCACGCATGCTCTGAGGCTCATGGCCCTTCTCGGCTATCTTCAGATATTCGCGCAGCATAGGGCGATAATCTGGGTGAGCACAGTTCTCGATAATCTCCTTGGCACGGCGCAATGGACCCTTGCCACGGAGGTCGGCAATGCCCTGCTCCGTTACGATGACATCCACATCGTGCTCGGTGCTGTCCACGTGACTGCACATCGGAACAATGGCTGAGATGCATCCATTCTTGGTGGTACTCTGAGTGGTGAAGATGGAGATAAAGCCATTGCGCTCATAGTCGCAAGAGCCACCGATACCATTCATCAACTTGCTGCCGCAGATGTGGCTGGAGTTCTCATTGCCATAGATATCGCACTCGATGGCGGTGTTCATGGCGATGACTCCCAAGCGGCGAATCACCTCTGGTGAGTTGGAAATCTCGCTCTGGCGGATGGTGAGGTGCTGCTTGAAGTAGTCGATGTCGTCATACACCTCTTTTAATGTATCGTTGGTTACGGTGAGCGAAGAGCAGGAAGCATCTTTGATTCTTCCTTCGCGCATGTATTTTACCACGGCATCCTGTACCACCTCAGTATAGACGCTGAACACAGGCACGTTAGGATTCTGTCCCAATGCTTCAAGAACAGCATTGGAAGTTACGCCCACACCGCTCTGCAAAGGCAGGAACTGAGGAGGAATATGCCCCTTCTTCAAGTCGCTGACCAGGAAATCAGCCACATTATGTCCCATCTGTTCGGTCACAGGGTCGAGAGGCTTGAAAGCACGCGCCTCCTCCGGAATGTTGCATTCCACCACACCGATAATCTTATGTGCATCAATCTCCACATACTCCTTACCTATTCTATCGCCCACATTCAATATGGGAATAGGCGTGCGGAACGGACATTCTGCAATCTCGTATACATCGTGCAGATAACGGGAAGCAGGACTGTGGAAGGTATTCTTCTCGATGAGCACTTTTTTCGCCAGGCGCACGATGGTAGGTACGATGCCACCAGCTGATGTAAGGAAAGCCTTGCAGATGGTTTCGCCTTCCTCTAGGTCTGATACCTCGATGATGGCAAGGTCTATCTCGCCATAGAAGCCACGGCGCAGACGCTCAGCCATGTGACCGAGGTGCATATCCTCATAGTCTATCTCGCCCAGGTTTGTATGAGTTCTAAAGTCCTTGTTGGTAGAAAATGGCGCACGGAACTTGATGGCATGGGCTGCTGCCATGTCACCTTCGATACTCTGCGAGGTGGAAGCTCCCGTCAGGATACCCACTTGAAAAGGACGACCTGCCTCATGCTCAGCCACGGCTCTCTTGGAGAGTTCGCGGAAGGTTGCCTTAGGCACGCCGTTTGGTGTGAAACCACTCAATCCGATTGTATCTTGATCGTTAATCATCGCTGCCGCTTCGGCAGCACTCAATCTTGTATATGCCATTTTCTTCTAACTTAATACTCATTAGCGGAACTTATAGCCGCCTTCTTGATAATTGATAACTGTTTGCGGCTGCAAAGTTACACATTATTTTCGATATACACTAATAATTTGATAATTTTATGCATATATTAGGCGAAAAACTTACAAATAGTGAATAGATATACAAAAACTGCTTACTTTATGCAAAAAGATAGTCGAAAGTTTGGTACTCTCAACTATTCGCCGTATCTTTGTCGTCAGGAAGAGACGGCGGAGATCGAGTGCGTGGCGGAAATGGTGGAATAAAGAATTTGCAATAATACTATCAGTTTGGATGACATTGCCCTATAAGCGTGAAACTCCTTACTTTCCCCTTTTGGGGAATTGTATAGCCATTATTAGCTTATATTTGACGTATGGTACAAGCGGTGCCCACGCAGCCTCGAGAACCCCTATTATCATAAAGGCAACACGATTGGCGACAAGCAAATGTTTATGTTGATTATGAAGTATATTCATTTTAATTGATCATTAAGATATATTGCGATGTCATATCAAGCAGGCAATCATTTTTTGCCTGCTTGATATTCCTTGATTCGTAGTTATTTCGGCAATAGCCTGTTTATAATTTAAGTCTTTTTACTCCTGCTACATCCGATTTATTGGTTACTTCAAAGATACTGATGGCATAACCTCCTCCTGAAGCAGCTCTTAATTTTAAAACAGATTTCGAAGTAACTGTTCCTTTATGGATGGTATAAGCCTGTGGATTCGTTTTGTAGTCGGCATCGGGTGCATCGGCATACACGGTGGCTACATAGGTTTTACCAGCATCGAGAAAGTTTAACTTCAATACGGATTGATGCCCTTTTTCTCCACTCGTACATCCCACAAACCAATTGTTTGTGTCCTTAGCTTTACGGGCTACCGTAATGTATTGTCCAGGTTCCGCCTCAAGGTATTTAGAATCATCCCAATCGATTGCCACATCTTTGATGAATTGAAACGCATCCATATAACGCTCATAATGTTCCGGCAAATCTGCCGCCATTTGTAATGGACTGTACATTGTGACATATAAGGCAAGTTGACGTGCCAATGTGGAGTTGACGTGTGAATGATTGGGAGCCCATGTGCTGAGGTCCATTACGAAAATACCTGGCGTATAGTCCATCGGGCCTCCCTGAAGACGTGTGAACGGCAAAATGGTTGTATGGAAAGGTTTATTACCTCCAAAGGCTTCATATTCTGTGCCGCGAGCGGATTCATTGCTTATCAAGTTGGGATAAGTGCGACATAATCCGGTCGGACGTACTGCCTCATGCGCATTGACCATGAGATGATGCTTGGCAGCTTGCTTAATGGCATAAAGATAATGGTTTACCATCCATTGGCCATAATGGTATTCGCCTGCAGGTTGTATATATCCAACGTATCCACTCTTCACCGCATTATAACCGTATTTGTTCATAAGACTATACGCCTCTTCCATATGGCGCTCATAGTTGCGCACAGATGAAGATGTTTCGTGATACATCATCAGTTTAACATTCTTATTGTGTGCATACTCATTCAACCCCGGTAGGTCAAAATCCGGATAAGGAGTCATAAAGTCAAAGACATAGTCTTTCATTTTCCCGAACCAATCCTCCCATCCGATGTTCCAGCCTTCTACCAATACTTGATCGAAACCGTGGGTTGCGGCAAAGTCTATATATTTTTTCACATTTTGGGTGTTGGCAGGATGTTGTCCGTTCGGTTTTGCTTTTGAATAGTCCGTCTCACCCAGTTTAACGGAAGGGTAATCCCATGTATAAGCCCAAGGGCGGTTTCCGGCAATCATTTCCCACCATACACCGATATATTTCACTGGCTTGATCCAAGAAGTATCCTCCAATTTGCATGGCTCGTTCAAATTCAGGATAAGCTTTGAAGATAAGATGTCACGAGCATCATCGCTGACCATAATCGTTCGCCAAGGACTATGGCAAGGCGCTTGCAGTCTTCCTTTGTTCCCCTGTGCATCGGGTGTTAACCAGGATTCGAAAACCAAGTTCTTATCATCCAGGTTTAGATGCATGCATGAATAATCGACTAAAGCAGCCTCGTGCAGGTTAATATAAAGCCCATCATCAGTCTTCATTTGTAAAGAGGTTTGTACCCCCGTATCAGAGAATTTTGTTTGTGATAAGTTGTCCGTATAGGCCTCTGGCATTAACCTACGAATTTCTGACAAGCGGCTTTCTGTATAGTCATATTCTTGTGTGTCGTAATCTCCAGGAATCCACCAGGCTGTATGATTACCCGTCATAGCAAATTGGGTATGTTCTTCTTTGACTATGAAATAGATCAATTCCTTTTGGCTTGGGAACTCGTAGCGCAGGCCCAAACCATCGTCGTAAACTCGAAAGCGAATGTTCATATATCGGTCGGTCTTTGGCTGCCGGAGTTCTATCAGCAGTTCGTTGTAGTGATTGCGAATGTTTTTTACTTCTCCCCATACCGGCTGCCATTTTTCGTCGAAAGAGGAGGTAGAGGTCTTTACGACCTCAAAACCATCCATAAGATCGGGTTGCCCATTCAGTTCCAATCCTAAACGACTGGGCTTGACAACAGGTTTGTTTTTATAGCCTACATAATAGGTTGGAACACCTCTTTCTGTCAATTCAAAGTTTACGTCTATAATACCTGAAGGAGATAAAATCTTTTGGGCATAAGACGCCGATAACTGTAAAATAATGATGGTAAATAGTATTGCTCTTTTCATAAAAGTAAATAAAATATAGTTCGTTGATTATTATATAGAATTATTTCAGATTCAATGGTGTCATAACGAAAGAACACTTTCTTGTATGTTGTTCGTATTATTTCGTTGTCTGTTTGAATCCTGTATCTTCCGCTGACCATGATTGCCATTTACACTCGCCGACTTCCATTTCAGAGAACTGTGCGGTGAATGAATGGTCAACCGGGCTTGCCGCATATATTCCGAACGAGATTTCCCCATCACCCTTATCCAAATGGAATGTACGCATTTGGTGGAAAGTGGTACCGTCAGGACTTGTCTCTATATAATAGTCGCTTCCTCGACGGCTAAGACGATACCACATTTCCTTTATGGAAGATGGAATATCATGCGTAGCCCAATCGGAATATCCGTTGTTTGTCACAACACTGCCCAATCTCTGGTATTCCTCGTTCTCGTATTCGATTGACGCCTTCATCCAGTTGTCACTGTCAAGATAGATTGCGATACCGCACTGGTCGAACAGGGCGGAACTGTTGAACGATGTCTTTACAGTAAAAGAAAAGAACTTGTTAGAAGTTTTCATTTGCAGCACTGGAGCATTGTCGTTGCTGAATCCATAATAGGTGCGCTGCCACAAGTCTGTGTGAGGTTCTGAAACGATTGTAATCAAAGAGTCCGTGATGGTGTATTGTTTGGGCTCACGAATCCAAAACAAGTTTTCAGCCACAAATGGCTTTAAGATGGTGTCATTTTTTTCCATATTCGATTTATTTGCTATTGACGATTGTTGTTTTTTCTCATTTTGACATGACAGCAGAGTGCATGCAAGCAGCGACAATGCTATGAAAAATTGATTTCTCTTCATATAATGTTTAATCTGTTTGTTAAAAACTGATAATAGTGCTGAGGTATGATGTTTATTCCCCATCGAGCTTACCTATGCGAAAATTGGCAACAGCCTCTTGCTTAAGCGACACTTCCGTAAAATAGCAGGTGTGTGCATCGTCTTTAGGACTTTGGGAACTTAGGCCAAGAAGCAGTTTTTTCGGAAAATCATTCTTGTAGAGACGAGCCATGTGCCATATATTCCCATCTTCTGAAAAATAACTGCCAAGAGTAGTGCCATCGGATGATAATCTCATATAAACATACGGACCGATAATCGCCTGATGATTATTGTCATCAGAAGTGCCTATTGTGCGAACTGACACCACACGGTGAACACCATATTCATCCTGTTCGAAACACAGTTTTTGACAATGAGTGTCATTCTCGTATGCGTATAACACACCTGCCGAATATGTACCAGTTTTGGTGAAGTTCGGCTGTACTTTAGCCGTAAAAGTGAAAGGCTTAGTGTTGTCAACTTCTGTAAAAATGACTGCAGAGCTATTGACAACGCTTCCATCCGGGGAGCGGAAATAATCAGTTTGGGGACCGGCCACAAACTTGAGAGTGTCGCCAAGAAGTGTGATACCATTCTCTCCGCCGTTTTTAGACTTTGTAAAACGGATTCCTCCTACATTGATATTGCATGTAGCGAGTTTAACGTTTTCCGTTAAGACTTTCTTGTCAGAACTTCCTTCTTTTTTCTCTGACTCTTTCTGGATGCATCCAGTCATAGCAAGACTTGCTATGATTGCGATAAATACTAATTTTCTCATTGTAACATTGATTTGATGTTTATTAAATTGCAACTTCCTTGTGATTTATTTGCGGTTGCAAAATTAGAGAAAATTTACGATATGTGCAATACTGATTTCTAACCAATTTTCGAATCAGGCATGCACATTAAATAAGGTTCATTCTTAATGCAATTTCTACTGCGGCTGCGGTATTGGCAACTTTTAACGACGCTAAAATATCCTGACGATGGCGATTAACCGTATAAATGGATATGTTTAACTTGTCGGCAATTTGTTTGCTTGGCACTCCTTTGGCTATCAATGACAGTATTTCAAGTTGTCGGCGGCTAAGAATTTTACGGTCACTCGCTTCGTATATGTCTCGTCCAACCGTTTCCCCGGTCAATAGATTAACGATTATTCCATCTTGTCGGTTATGGGAAATAGGGTACGGGATGTAAGTGCATAGACCGAGTAAAACACTACCATTGGCACTACAGCTGAAATATCTCGTTGTATGGAGTATCTTGACTTTTTCATTGTCTCCGGCCCGGTAAAAATTAAGGATACATGAAGCAGAAAAATTTGTCTTTTCTTTTATTGAACGTTCTTTTATAAAGTTGAAGAAACGAAGTTCCAGTACATGACGTTCAATAAGTTCGTCTTCTTTTGCATGACAGAATACGATGTCCTCAAAGGCAGAATTACGATCTACCATATATTCTGGAAGATTCATTATAGTTTGACCGAATCTTCCAGCATAAATATGGCATTCTTTATTTTGAAAATCTGATACAACTGCTATGCCTTCTGTTGCTAATGCATAACCATTTGCACACGCTTTTGCTTGAGCGAGTAATAGTTCCCTGTTATCCGAGGCTTCAAACTCTTGATCTGTCAAAAGCGATTTTAGTTCATTTTCTTGCTTCATTCTGAATTGATATCTATTCGCACCATTACGGAGTAGTGCCATTTAAATTTTGTTGCAAAATTACTAATAATAAATGATTTAGATCACAAGTTTCTCTTAAAATATATTAATTGAACATGAAGTCGAAATAGAGTTGGTTATCATTAGATGTTGCTTAACCCACTTGAACAACTTATGACAAGCTTTACATAAGTTCTTATATGATACCTTTTTGGCTCTAAGTAGTCTTTTGGGATACTTAAACCAAACTGTTACTATTCTTATTTATTGCAAAATAGCAAGGTAACGGCTATGTCAATGAGAGCTATGAAAGTTTACTTTCAAATTGCCGAGTGCAGCCTTTCTTCTGCAAAGGTGGTGGAAAATAGTTAGTCAACAAAGATATCTACAAGAATCCAAAGTACCATAGTGGAATCTTATAGCCAAAGTTCACAAGCTTGTGAACCACAAACTTGTGTTTTGTGATAGCTTAATTGTAGTTGCTTTTAGGAGTCTCATTTACAAAATATTATTAAAGTTCACAAGGTTGTGAACCACAAACTTGTGAACTCCATACTTTTTTATTATCTTTGCATCATCTAAAGTAAAGGTAAGACAGATATGGAAAAGGCTTTTGTATATGGTATGTCAGTAGGTGGAGACAACTTTACCGACCGAATAGAGGAAACCAAGCGTATCAAGCTTGATTTTGAGAATGGTATCAATGTGATCTTGATTTCTCCAAGGCGCATGGGCAAGACTTCACTTGTTAAAAAAGTTATCTCTGAGATGAATACCCCAGAGATAAAAGTTGTGTATATGGACATATACGATTGTCGATGTGAATATGATTTTTATAATCGTTTTGCTGAAACCATCATGAAATCTACTGGCAATCAGTTGGAGCAAGTAATGGAGAACATCAAGCGTTTCTTGGTGAGGGTATCACCCAAACTGTCATTTAGTCCAGAGCCTAATTCTGAGTTCTCGGTGTCATTGGGTATAACCCCCAAGGAATATTCTCCTGAGGAAATACTGGAACTTCCTGAACGAATTGCGAAGGAACAAGGAGTGAGGATAGTGGTGTGTATTGATGAGTTTCAACAGATAGGTGAGTTCTCCGACTCTCTGACTGTGCAAAAACGTTTGCGTGGTGTCTGGCAGCACCATCAGCATGTATCTTATTGTTTCTTTGGCAGCAAAATGCATCTGATGGAGAATATATTCCAGAGTCGTCGTATGCCTTTCTATCAGTTTGGTGAGATGCTGCATCTTAAGTGTATTCCTACGGAATATTGGGTGCCTTTTATCTGTTCTCGATTTGAGAAGTATGGCAAGAAAATATCCGAAGAATATGCTGCGAGAATCTGCCATACTGTAAAAAACTATTCTTCCTATGTGCAGCAGTTGGCTTGGGATGTGATGGCGGAAACAGACAAAGAGGTAAATGAGGAGAGTTTCACGGAAGGTTTCAATGCCTTGCTGGAGCAAAACAGTAGTCTCTTTATACAGCAAACAGAAGGGCTTACCACCTATCAGCTTAATTTCATTCGTCTTTTGTGCAAAGGTATCCACTCTGCTTTCAATACGCAGTCTGTTGCTGATTTATATCCATTAGGCAGCAAATCGAATGTTGATCGTATCAAGAAAAGTCTGATAGATAAAGAGATTATTACCATAGAGAGGGAAGGAATATATCTTGCAGATTGTGTTTTTGAACTCTGGTTTAAGAGGGAAATGATGTAGATTTCCACCATTAATGAACTTATAAGCAAACAAATATGGACTATACATTATATATAAATACTCTCTGGGCATCGCCTTGGTGCTGATGCTCTTCTTCGCCACTTACTTCCTGCTTGGCAAGACCCCCGACAAGCCTATCTTTGGCAACTATGTGCGCTCTCGTCGCATCATGGGAGTGGCATTGCTCGTGCTGGCTGCCAACTATTCCGTGCATCTCTTTGGTGGCTTGCGCTTCCACAATCCTGATGCTGCCATCCTGATGAATCTTTCCACCTATTGCCTGTCCTATTGGCTCTTCAGCGCAGCATTCATCACCTTGCTCGATGATGTAAGCCAGGCGGAGAATCCTACTGATGTAACGAGTCATACGCAATGGTCGGTAGTGTATAATCTTAGTGAGAAGAAAGCTACTGTTTGTGTGAACCGCGATTACGGCAAGTCGTTCACGTTCTACGTGAAATAGGTGGTATGAACTTTCTTTTCAATTGCCTTCTTATGGTATATTTTCGGGGCTTATCCTAACTTTTTGCATAGGATAAGCCCCGAAACTCGAAAAAAAGTATTAACTTTGCACCCATAAGTATAAAAACATAAAAGAAAGGTTCATTGCAATGGAACAGAAATTATTAATTTACAACACTCTCACTCGTACGAAAGAGAGATTCACTCCGCTCCACGCTCCTAACGTGGGCATGTATGTTTGTGGCCCTACCGTGTATGGCGATCCGCATCTCGGTCATGCACGACCAGCCATCACATTCGATATACTCTTCCGCTATCTCAAGCACCTGGGCTATAAGGTTCGCTACGTTAGAAACATTACCGACGTGGGCCACCTGGAGCACGATGCCGATGAAGGCGATGACAAGATTGAGAAGAAGGCTCGCCTGGAGCAGTTGGAGCCAATGGAAATTGCGCAGTACTACACCAACCGCTACCATGATGCCATGGAAGCGCTGAATGTGCTGCCTCCTAGCATCGAGCCTCATGCCACAGGCCATATCATCGAGCAGGAGAAACTGGTACAGGAAATCCTCGACAATGGCTATGCCTACGAGAGCAATGGCTCTATTTATTTCGATATCGAGAAGTATAACAAGGACCATAAGTATGGCATCCTCTCTGGTCGTAACCTAGAGAACGTCATCAACGAGAGCCGTGAGCTTGCCGGTATCGGTGAGAAGAAGAACCAGGCTGACTTCGCCCTCTGGAAGAAGGCTTCGCCAGAGCATATCATGCGTTGGCCTAGTCCTTGGAGCGATGGTTTCCCAGGCTGGCACTGCGAATGTACAGCGATGGGGCGCAAGTATCTGGGCAATCACTTCGATATCCACGGAGGTGGCATGGACTTGATCTTCCCTCACCATGAGTGCGAGATAGCTCAGGCTGTGGCATCACAGGGCGACCAGATGGTTCATTACTGGATGCACAACAACATGATTACCATCAATGGTCAGAAGATGGGTAAGAGTCTTGGCAACTTCATCACCCTGGAGCAGTTCTTCACTGGCAATCACGACAGTCTGGAGCAGGCTTATTCACCAATGACCATCCGTTTCTTCATCCTCTCTGCTCACTACCGCAGCACCGTAGATTTCTCTAACGATGCCTTGAAGGCTAGCCAGAAGGGATTGGAGCGCCTGATGAATGGTTTGAACGACCTGGAGCGTGTGCCTGTGGCTAAGCAGAGCGATGAGCAGGTGAAGAAGTTTGTAAGCGAGTTGCGCCAGCGCTGCTACGATGCGATGAACGATGACTTCCAGACTCAGCTCGTCATCAGCTACCTTTTCGAGGCTTGCCACGTAATCAACACAGCCCTCGACCACAAGGCAAACATCTCTGCTGAAGACCTGAAGGAGCTTTCAGACACCATGCAGCTCTTCACCTTCGACCTCCTCGGCTTGAAGAGCGAGAAGGGAGCCAACAATGATGCTCGTGAGGAGGCTTACGGCAAGGTAGTGGATATGGTTCTCGACCTGCGTGCCAAGGCTAAGGCTGATAAGGATTGGGCTACCAGCGACCAGATTCGCGATGCCCTGGCCGGTGCAGGCTTCGAGGTAAAGGACACCAAGGATGGTGTTACTTGGAAACTGAACAAGTAAAACTTGTCATTATATGATAATAATAAAAAAGGTCAGCAATCATTTCGGTTGCTGACCTTTTTTATGTTTTTTAGTTCACGAAAGCTTATCGTTTGGCAGTTGCGATCGTATCTTTCTGCTTGGTAGCCAGTGAATCTCTCAACATATTGTCTTTCTGCTTCTTATATTCCTTATACTCTCGCTCATAGTAGTGGGCATAGTTGGCGAAAGGCTCGGTTACGGCTTCGCTGCTGCTTGCCGTAAAGGTATGGCCGTATGGGTCGCTTGCCTTGATGGTAATCTTGGCATCGGGATTCTTGGGGACATAATAATAGAGGTGGTTCATGATGAGATAACCATTCTTCTTGCTCACAAACCAGTATGCCACGCTCTCGCTGTACTTATGGTGATAGCCCGTGCCAAAGGCATCCTGACCCTTGCTGCTGATGCGACGCATCGGGTATTCCTTGCCATCCTCCACGGCTACTACTCGCCAGTGGCTGTCGGCATTGAATACATTGGCTATCAATACGTTCTTGTCCTTCTGGAGATTCCAATCCTCGGCATAACTCTCGCCATTGAAGTCGGTCTGGGCTCGGAAGATGGTCATCTGCTTGCTCTTGTCCCAGAATGTGCCCTTGTAATAGCAATCGCTGATGCGTGTGCCCACAAAGCTATAGATGTAATAACCATTTGGCGTGCCGCAGATATTGATGTTCGACTGCCAGATGTTGCCGCACGCTGCGGCATGGCAATGCTCCATCACCTGTTCGCCATTATGATTGATCTCATGGTTGCAGGCAAAGTGGGTATGGCCGCAGAAGAGTTCATATCCCCCCTGAAACTCCTTCAAGAGGGATAATAGCTGGGTGAGGCGAGAGGAAGAGTAATGCCCCTTCTCGCTGGCGATGCTGAGCGGCTGTGCCTTCTTGTATGGGACGTTGCCAAAGGTGAAGGGAATGTGATAGCAGAGTATCACCTTCTTGTCCTTAGGTGTGAGGGCGAGGTCTTGCTTCAGCCAGCGTACTTGGCTCTCATGTAGTTCGCCTGGTGAATAGTATGCCTTGCCCTTGGTAAAGAAGCAGTTGTTGATGCACACGTAGTGCTCATCGCCACGGTCGAAGGAATAGTCGGTAGGTCCGAAGTTCTCCTCCCACTTGCGTTTATAGAGAGCCTTGCCGTCCTGGTCGTGGTTGCCGATAACGGAGAAGAGGCGCATCTCCGAGGAGCCTAAAGCCTTTCGTATCTGTCGCTCTAGCTGGGCGTTATATCCCCCATAATACTGTACGTCATCGCCCATACTGAGGCCGTAGACAGGAGTGCCTGCCTTCATCTCTCGGATGCTTTGCTTGATGTCCACCATCGTCTGTGTGGTGAATCGCTCCACGTCGCTCTTCTTGATAGGGTTGTCATCGGGCGATGTGTAGTAAGGGCTGTAGGCATTGGTAACCTGAGGGTCGCCAATCACGATCATCTTATAGCTGGTCTCCTTGCCCCCAGGCAGACGCTTCAGGGTAAAGTTATATACTTTCTTTTGTTTGCTGACAGCTTGGTAGAAGTAAGCCGTGCGGTCGGTCTCCGAATGGGTAGGAACCTCGCAATCGGCTGGTACGGAATAATAGATGAAGCGAGCCAAGCTGTCTCGCTTCATCTTATATCTTCCTAAAGAATCTGTTTTTACACAGTTATATCCATCGCTCACGATGACGTCTGCCACACCATTGCCCTCTGTATCTCTGAGTGTTCCCGTGATGGTATAATCTATCTTGACGATAGGCTTCTTTTTCTTCACGGTATCCACGGCTTGTGGTTTTGGCTTCGGTGTATTGACAGCCTTCTTTGCCACCATAGGCAGGGTAGCGGTCTGCTTGCGCAGGTGCAAGGTTATGCCTATTGCTACGAGAACGCAGCAAACCAGAGAGATGATAACGATATATAACTGTTTTCTTTTCATTTTATTTTTCTCCTAGAGCCTTGCTCTTCTTAAAGCTTCGGGCGATGCTCCATACGCCGGCGATGATGAGCGGAAGGCTCAAGATCTGTCCCATGTCCATAGGCAAGCCTGCCTCAAAAGCCACCTGTATCTCCTTTGTGTATTCGATGAAGAAACGGAAGGTGAAGATGAGGGTGAGGCAAAGACCGAAGTAGAAGCCCGTGCCCACGCTCTTAGGTCCTCTCTTCTTATAGATGAAGAGGATGATGAGGAAGAAGCAGAGATATGCCAATGCCTCGTAGAGCTGACCCGGATGACGTGGATATTGGTCTTCCTTCACGAAGATGAAAGCCCATGGCACGTCGGTCACCTTGCCGATAATCTCGGAGTTCATCAGGTTGCCCAAGCGGATGAAGGTGGCTGTGATGCCTGAGCAGATGCCCATATTGTCGAGCACCGTCCAACCGCCCACCTTGGTATGGCGACAGTAGAGCCAGATGGCTACAAACATGCCGAATACGCCTCCATGGCTTGCCAATCCCTCATAGCCCGTCAGCTTCCAACTGCCATCGGGCATGTGATGGAATGGTATCAGCATCTCGATGAAGTGATCCCACTGTGTGAGGAAGTATTCTGGCTGATAGAAGAGACAATGCCCCAATCTACCACCTATCAACACACCGAAGAAGATGTAGATGAAGAGCGGTTCAAACTTCTCCTCACCCAGCTTCTGCTCTCTGTAGAGCTTGTGCATCAGCAGATAGCCTAGCAGCAAGCCGATGAGCCAGCACGTGGAGTAGTATCGGAGGGTCAAGGGACCCAGATGAGCCAAGATAGGGTCTGGATCCCATACGATAAAGTTGAGTAAATTTGCCATCATATAGTATTTTTATTGCCTACTAAGCAAGGGCAAATTATACATTAAATCTGAAGTGCATGATGTCGCCATCCTGTACTACGTACTCCTTACCCTCGATGCCGAGCTTACCAGCCTCGCGAACGGCAGCCTCTGAGCCATACTTGATATAGTCGTCGTACTTGATGACCTCTGCACGGATGAATCCCTTCTCGAAGTCGGTGTGGATGACACCAGCGCACTGAGGAGCCTTCCAGCCCTTGTGATAAGTCCAAGCCTTTACCTCCATCTCACCAGCGGTGATGAATGTCTCCAGGTTCAGCAGGGCGTAAGCCTTCTTGATGAGGCGGTTTACACCACTCTCCTCCAAGCCGAGCTCTTCGAGGAACATCTGCTTGTCCTCGTAAGTCTCCAATCCAGCGATGTCTTCCTCTGTCTTGGCTGCGATAACCATGCACTCAGCGCCTTCCTCCTTGGCGATTTCCTCTACCTTCTTGCTATACTCATTGCCTGTCTTGGCAGAAGCCTCGTCAACATTGGCTACATAGAGCACAGGCTTGGTAGTGAGGAGGAACAAGTCGTGAGCTGCCTTCTCTTCTTCCTTGGTGTCGAATTCACCTACAGAGCGAGCGTTCTTGCCCTGTTCCAATACAGCCTTGTAAGCCTCCAATACCTTAACCATGGTCTTGGCGTCCTTGTTGCCGGCAGCGGCAGTCTTCTGCTGCTTGGCGAGCTGAGACTCGATAGTCTCCAAGTCCTTGAGCTGCAACTCTGTGTCGATGACGCTCTTATCCTCCAGAGGGTCAACGGCTGCGCCGCCCTCACGTACGATGTTATCATCATCGAAGCAACGGATAACGTGGATGATAGCATCACACTCACGGATATTACCCAAGAATTTATTGCCCAAGCCTTCGCCCTTGCTGGCACCCTTAACGAGACCTGCGATATCTACAATCTCGCAAGTAGCAGGAACGATGCGACCTGGATGAACGATTTCTGCCAACTTATTCAAGCGCTCGTCTGGTACGGTGATTACGCCCAGGTTAGGCTCGATAGTACAGAAAGGGAAGTTAGCTGCCTGTGCCTTTGCACTAGACAGACAGTTGAACAGTGTAGACTTACCCACGTTTGGGAGGCCTACAATACCACATTTTAATGCCATTTTATCTTTAAACGTTTAAATTTCTGAGTGCAAAGGTACTGCAAAAAGGAGACACTACAAAATAAAACGTTACTTTTTTGTGATTTTTAGTGGTGTGTTTGCTATAGATAACTGCTGAATGAACTAATAGAAGTCTTAGAAAGAAGTAATGGAAGCCATTGGAAGGATAAGTAGAAGTCTTTGAAAGAACCAATAGAAGTTTCTCGAAGAACCAATAGAAGTCTTCGAGAAACCTTTTCTCGTCAACCGCACAACAGCTGTTATGCGCTCGCACATCAGCTGTTGTGCACACGTCCATCAACTGTTGTGCACACGCACAACAAGTGACGCACGGAGACTTTCTGCCTACAATCTATAGACGATAGAGTTATCATTATCAATCTGGTCTCTACGAGCCTTGTGCTTGTTATGGAAGTTGTAAGTTGATGATATTTTAAGTCTTATCCTTTCCACAACCCATGCAGGTTGCAATACTCGCGAGCTGATACCTCCTTGGCATCTGTCAAGAAAATGGCCTCAGGCTTCTCGCCTGGCTGCAATTCATGGCGAAGCACATCGGTAGGAGTGAGTAGCTCTATCCACTGGATGTAATGCTCTGGGAGCATAGGATGTTCTGCGCTTCCCACCTTTACACGATAGCCGCCCTCAATAGGTTCGATGACGGGCACATGCTTCTCCTTGGCACCATCCGTGGTGTTCTCCTTCATCTGTTTCATCGGCTGTCCGCAGCAACTGAGCACGGCACCGGGATTCACAACCTCTACCACATTGCCACAAACTGTGCAGCGGTAGATTTCTCTTGTCTTAGTCATAATCGTTCCTCCAAAATAAAATGATAAACTGATGTGAGCTTACTCCTCTACAGGGCTAAACTCATCCTTGCCTACACCGCAAAGTGGACATACCCAATCGTCTGGGATATCCTCAAATGCAGTACCAGGAGCGATGCCATTGTCAGGGTCGCCTACTTCTGGGTCGTATACCCAGCCACATACATCACAAACATATTTCTTCATAATGCTTTTGTTTTTTAAGTTAATACAGTAGTTACTTCTCACTTATCTGCCAAAGAATGTTTGGTAGATGGAGCAAAGATACGATTATATTTGATACGTTCCAAGGAATTTTAGGCAAATGATGTTAAAATGGCTAATAAACTCATCTTTTTCTACATTCTATGTGGAAAAGTGCGGGAAAGTAGTAACTTTGTCCCCATGAAACGCAAGATGTACTTTCTGACCCTTTGGATATCAAACTGAAACATGCTCAGGCTATCAATGACTATAACCAAAGCGTGATAGCTCTTAAGAAATTGAAGGGAATATGGTAGAAATGTTTCATGTGAAACATGATTCTGATGCCTAAACTTTTAGGCATCAGAATCTTATTATGTTTTTACATTTGTCTTTGTGTTTCTTTGAGACAGTCTTATTGTAGCTTGGCATTTTGCCATTTGGTTGCCATCTCGCCAGATACACTGATAGATGGTGTCTGGCTCTTTTCATTGACTATAACCGATTTCTGGGATACGTTCTTCTTGACAAAGTCGAAGAGTTCGCCATAGGTAGTGTTACCTTTGCTCTCTTGCAGTTTTTTGAGCAAGAAATAGGTGAACAGTCCATGCTTTTTCTCCTTGTAAGGATAAGCAGTTTCATTGCCTTGGGCAGCGGTGATGACCATCATGTTGCCCTTAGGAGCTTCCGATTTTGCCTTGATGGCTACGCCTCGTGCTGAGGCTAGCATACCTTCGCCTCGCTTGGCACCACTAAAGCAGGCATCCATGATAACCGTTACATTTTGTGATTTTAATGCATTGAGCTGGTCATAAAGTTTGCCTATGCTATATCCTGTGGCAAGAATATTGCTTTTTCCGTCTACTGGTAGCAGATAAGCTGTTCCATTGCTCTCGTCTGGTACACCATGCCCTGCGTAGTAGAAGATAAACTTAGCCTCTTTGCCGTAGGCTTTGGCTATGTTTTCCATCCAGCTCATCTCTGCCAAGATGTTATTGAGCGTAGCGTCCTTGCGGATATGAATGTTGCTCTCTGGTATGCCTAGTGTCTTGGCACAATACTGGCTGAAAGCGATTCCGTCATTGAGGGCATAGTCTACATTTACCTCTTCCTCGTAGTTCTCATTGGCTATGATAACGGCAAAAGTCTTCTCTTGTGTATTCTTAGAAATAGGAATGTTGAGGTCAACATCCGATTTCAAGATATTGCTCAAAGAATGGACGTTGTTAGATTTCTTGCTTCTGCTAATGCTTGTGCCGTTGTTCTGCTCTTTGACATACTCTTGGGCACTGGTTGAGTCTGTGCGCATCACCTTGATGAGCCCCTTTTTGCCTACTGATATTCTTTGGGCATATATGGGCTGTGCTGCCATGGTCAGAAGCAGTATGATGATGCTTAAGCTATATCGATAGATGTTCATAATCCTGTTTATTTATAGAGTTGTTGTTCTTTGTTTACATTTTACCAATCATCATCAAAACTGCTGGTATTGTCAGCCAATAAAGCTTCCTTCAGTATATCGATGATCGAATTCTGGAATGCTGATGTCATTACAAAAGCTTTACTAGAAGCCTTCTTGTGCCTGTCCTTCTCTATGAATGGATAGCATGAATTGATGTCCCAATACTCGATTTTGTCATCATCTTTTGCATCCTTAGATGAATCAGAGGATGTTGACGAGGTTGATGACTTTGACGATGACGAAGATGTCGTTTCAGACTTTGAGGAAGAGCTAGAACTTGATGTAGTTTCCTTCTTGTCGTTTGAGTCACTTTTGTCGTTATCACTTGTAGCTGCTACTACAGCTACCATGGCTGCTACTGCGGCAAATGCTCCAATAGTACTGGTTGTTCCACCGCCTTTGGAAACTTTTACTTCGTAATTGCCAGCGTAGGCACTGATACGTGCTCTTTCCTCTTTTAAGTCTACACGGATATAAGGTGCCAGGTCTACCTGATAACGATTAACGCCAGCAGACTGGACGGCCACCTTCTCAATATGCGCCTTGGCAACGATAAGACCGTTTTCCTCATCTTGCTCAATGATGGTGCCTTTCGTGTCTTGGGTCTTGAATGTTTTCTCAAACCATTTGAGTGCTTTTGCAAAAAGTTGTTCTTTGCTCTGCCCTGGACATTCTATGATTTCCTGATAGTTGAGTCGGTTCTCGTTGTCTAAGGCCACTTCGTTTTTCAAGTTTTCAGCAGCTTTTGCCCAGTTACTGCCATACTTATCTTTAGCATATTTCTCCAGTTGATCTGCTGTAAATGTCTGTGCATTTATGCTCATGGCGAAAAGCAGGGTAGCGATAGATAATATTATTCTCTTCATGATAGATGTAATTTATAGGATGAATAATCTGTTTATTTCTCTACGATGATGGTCTTGATCTCCACTTGCATATCCTTATCTTGGGTGCGATTTTTGGATAGCCACTTCTGGAAATCATCAAATGATAGCTCTCTTGGCAGTCCGGCAACGGCATTATCTATAGCCTTGACGAAAGGATGAGGTGAGCTTATCACATAGACATAGTTTGTCTCTGATGATCTCTCACAGGTCATGTTGTATTCATCTACCTCGTAGGCTTGGAATAGAGGTGTAGCTGTCTCTTTATTGAAGAATATATACTTCTGGTTAGCTTCTACTGCTACCTTTCCATCTGTTGAGGATTGATAAGGGAGCAGACAATAAGCATTTTTAGCATCATCTACTAGATATACTGCAATGTAACCCTTTGCCGCTGTTTGATAGGAGAGATAGAGATCGTCTCCACTTTTGAAATTGTCACTTTCGTACTTATCCTCTATTCCGTTTCGAAGAATCTTGGCTACAAAGTTATTTTGGCTTGCCACCAGTTCCCTTGCTTTGCCACTAACCGTACACTTTACCACGAGCATGCCTTGCTCGTATGTGATGTCATATTTAGGCTCGCCAATAGTTTCTAGCCACTCACCCTTTACATCACTGCTGCTGAGAGAAGTGAAGTCGGTGTTGGTAGAGCCATTGGTGTTGTTCATCATTGTGGCGTTATGTTGTGCCACAATGGTGCCAAATTCATCGCCTAGGGCTTGTATTTGAGCACGATTCAATGCTGTTTGCTTGGCTTGCTCAAGTGATACGTTCTCGGGTGCATGGTAGATGTACTCTCCTTGCACCTTTTTTACTTTCTGGGCATAGCCTGTGGTAGCTATGCCTAGGAGCATCAGTATGATGATAGATAAGTAATGTTTCATATTGTCTTAACTTATTGTTATACATTCTTTGTGTTGTTGTCTTTATCGTCTTCTCTACTATAGACCTTACTTCAGTTTCAACTCTTTCCAGCTTGCTTCCATAGAGGTGGATGGTGTGGCAGTTGGGGTTTGTACCTTTCGGTTGATGACAACAGATTGCTGTTTCACATTTTCAGATATGTAGTCTCCCAATTCTCCTAAGCTAACATCACCTTTGGTCTCCTGTAGTTTCTTCAAGAGATAGTAAGTGAAGAGTCCATGACCTTTGGCTGAGTATGGGAATGCGGTCTCATCATCTGAAGCTGCACTGAATACCACCATGTTGCCACGTGGGTCTTCCTTCTTGGCTTTCAGTGCTACGCCACGGGCTGAGGCGAGCATGCCTTCCTCACGCTTGGAACCACTGAAGCAAGCATCCAGGAACACCACGATTTCCTTAGCTTTGGTGGAACCTAATTCGCTATATAGCTTGTTGAGCGAATAACAACCTTCGGTCTGCGTGCCGTCGGCATCGGTAGGCAAGAGGTATGCGTCCTTGGTCGCCTCGTTAGGAATACCATGTCCAGCATAGTAGAATACGATGTTGATGTCACCATTAAAGGCGCTGGCTATGTTCTTGATGTCTCTGATGGCACGAAGCATCGTTCCGTAGGAGGCATCTGCATAATAGCGCACGTTCTCGGCTGGCATACCTAGGGTCTTCTCGCAATATTTAGAGAAGGCAAGACCATCGTTGAGTGCTAATGGTACACCTGCTACGTTGCTGTAGTTCTGATTGGCAATGACCACGGCAAAGGTGCGTGTGTTGCTGGCTGGATTCTCAGGGATGTTTTCATCCACATCTGATGTGCCAAGCTTCACGTTCTGCTGCTGTATGTTCTGCTGGTTGTTGTTGGTTGCCAGTAAGTTGGCATTGATGGGATCAAAGTGTACCTCCACATTGGTCACAGTATAGTTGAGTGCAGCGGCATTGTCATACAGATATTGCTTGCCTGATGGGGTGATGATGGTCAGTTTGGCAAGTGCCAGATGATCCTTGTCGATGAAGTATTGAGGGTCTTTGAACTGCATGCCATTCCAATTGGCAGCAAAGATACGCGCTTCATCGTTATCTCGTGGCACTGGCACAATCATCTCACCCACATCCTTGGATGTAACCAGGAATGCTTGGTGCTCTGCATCGTATGGCTTGAGTTCGAGATGGCGCAAGTTGACCTTCGATTCGTATCGGCTGATGTATTCCTTAACTGCCAGTTGCTGCATCTCTTGGATCTTTGCCTCTCTATTCTTCTCTGTTACGCGGGCACGATACTCGTCCAAAGTCTCATAGCTGTCTTTCTGTTGCCATTTATCTATGCGACTCTCAATGAATGGGATGGCAAACGTAGTATAGTTTGGAATCCCCTCATCTTTATGAGTGCCATTTGTATCTGCATTTCCTGCCAATCCTTCTTGGTAATTGGAGGTTGCTGGCGCTATATTGGCAGTAGCAGGTCGAGCATCTTGATAGAAATCGATAAGCTGTGGTATGAAGTTGGATTCTATCTTTCCACCGCCTAACGAGGCGAGCTTATTATTGAAGATATTGAAGTTTGGCTCGTCGCCTATTGTATTGTACGCTACGGCCAAAGCCTGTGTATATTTAATAGACATTGGATCATCTATGATGATATTTTTCAGATGACCGATGGCGTATGTAAAGTAGTCTTTGTATACAGTTTCCAGCTCCTTGGCTCTTGCTTCATTGCTGCGCTCTTCGATGGCTTTGTTATAGTTTTGCACACCGATGTTGTAGTTGTTGATAGCTAAGTGCTTGATGACATCAAGTGCTTTTGGATGAGTTACTTGAAGTTTCTTATATACCTCAAGTGCCTTGTCAAATTGATGTCCATCTTCGTACAATTTTCCTTGTATATTGAGCAAGGTCTCGTCTTCGGGCTTGATGGTAAGTCCCTTTGTTACAAATTTCTGAAGATTTGCATTGTCCTTGTGGTCAATGCATAGGTTCACAGCAGAAGAAACGATGTCGTAATCGCTTGGGTAATTGGCTGTGGCTTGCTCTAACGTTTGTATGGCTAGCTGATATTTATTGGATTGTGCGCATGCCTTGATCAGGTTGACGAATACCGACTTGCGGAATTTTTCATCACCCGAGCGCAAATAGGCTTGTAGATAAGGGATGGCTTCTTGATATTGACGGCGATTTACCAAGTTGGCAGCTGCAAAGTAAGAGAGCTGCGAATAAGATGTAGCTGTGGTGTATCCACCATCTGCAAAATCGGGCAGGCTGACAACATCAACGTATGCGCGTGCAAAGTTGATGGCATTTCCTACGCTTTGATTGTTACTATTATAAGCAGCAGCGTTAGGTAGGAAAGGAATGATATTCTTCATGTTATAGACTGCCTGTGTGTAATCAGCGCTTGTGTGCTCTGAATGAGTTATTACTGAGATCGTTGCGGTATAGCAACGGTAAAGTGCGTCGTACATCTGAACTTTGTCGCCGTCCTTGTTGGCTAGCTGCACAAATTCTCTGTACGCCGTATTGGATTCAGTTATCGTCTGGGCAGCTAACTTGCTGCCCAGCGATAAGAGTAATATAGATATTGTAATAAATACTTTCTTCATTTAGTCCTTTTTTTTACAATGCATCTACAAAGGTGAACTTCACACCGATACGGCGATATTCTCCACCCTTGTTTTCTGATACCTCGATGTGGGTGTCGTAAGAGGTCTTCATCTTCTGCAGTGATGAGATGTTCTTCTCCATGTAGTCTTTCACGCCCATGGCTCGTAGATAAGCCAATTGCTCATTCTGGCTGATGCCTGTCTTTCGGGTTACGGTGATATTGCTCAATTCGCCATTCTTATATACTGGTTCCTCTTCATAATCACCATAACAACCATCATAAGCTACTGTGCGGCTGAACGGTAGGGCATCTGCCATGCCTGTAACCTCTATTTTCACCTGTTTGCCTTCTACGGTATATTTAGCAAAGTCTTCTTCCATAGCTTTCTTCACGATGGCAAGCATAGCCTGGGCAGCATTGGATTCCTCGCACTTGAAGCGACCTGGGGCAAAGTCGTCTTTGGCAGAGTATTCCTCGTCTACGCTATATGATACAGCCACCTCGTAATTGAAGATGTTTTTACCAGAGGCATCTGTGCTGTTTACCACCTTGGTATGCACATCTATCTTGGTATGGTCGGAGATGATGTTCTTGTCCTGGGCTTCCTTCAAGATGTTGTTCTTGATTTCTTCCAGTTTCAATTCTTCCATTTTGGCTCCTTGCAATTGCTCGAATGGGACGAAATTGTCCTCTGACTCCAAGAAGGCCAATGACTTGCGCTCTGTGTTGTCGAATACGTATTTCTGGCCAGTCTTCTTGTTGGTTACCTCGGTGTAGACAACCTCAAATTCGTCTTTGTCATTCAATCCATATTTGGTGTTGCTGAATTCCAGGTTGCCAGCTTCCATAAATGATTCCAACTCGCTAGCAGGGACAGTCAGGTAGATGCTTGGCATATTGTTGAAGTCGAGAGTCAGCATGTTCATGTCAGCATTATAGTTACCTAGCTTTACCTCTGACGTGGTCAAGAGATTGTCTGCCATATTGGTAGCAATCTGTGTTTCAAAGAGTCGCATCTGGTTCAGTCTGGACTGTTCGTTGACACGGGCATTGTAGTCGTCAAGGCTCTCACCTTCCATTCGCTTCATCCACTCATCCATTCTGCTATTCAGTTCGTCCTTAAGTTTCTCTTGTCTGTTAGGACTAAGGAAACCTACAGGTGTGTACACGATGCCTTTGTTGGTGTTGTAGAGGAGATAGATGTCGTTCTTTACATTCTTGGAGAAGTTGAGATACTTTACTCCCGCTTCTTTTGCATCCAAATATTGGCGATCAGCCTCGTTGAGGAGGTTGATGAATGCAATTCGCTGGTCACCAGTAACAACTGCAAGATATTTGTTCTCTGGGTGGAAATAGCATTTCTCTGCTATGCCCATGGCATCATAATGATTGCTTATGGTGAATGTCTTTGTGTCATAAATGTCGCATGCGCCATCAGCAGTCAATACTGCTAACATCTTGTTGTTTGGTGAGAATGCAAGATCCTTAAAATCAGCATTTAGCTTGATGTTTGTGCGAGTGGTTTGGTTCTCCAGATTAATTACCTGCAATGCGTTCTTGCTGCTGGCAATGAGATAGTAGCCGTTAGGGCTTGCGTCTAAACGGGTAGCCACCTTATTGGCATCTATTGTCTTGAGCTCTCGTGTCTTGCGAGTGTCATATATGTGTACTTTACCGTCTGAAGCCAGTACATAGAGGCTCTTGGCATCTGGTGCATAGCAGATGGCCAATGGCTTAAATAACTTGTTGGTAGTGATTTTCCCTAAAGGATAATCTTTGTTGATTAAGCTATAGATACCAATCGTATTCTTGTCTTTCTTATTGTCCAAAAAGGCATACGAACTACCGGCTGGATTAATTTTCAGCGTTTTGATGCTGTTGCCTGTATACATAAGGTAGTTGCGCATGTTGTATATCTCTTTGTCACAGAAATAATAGATGCCACTATAGTAATTGTCAAGTCCTTGTGGCGTTTTGCTGAACTTTATGGTAATGTCATGAGGTTTTGCAGCCTGCGTTTCCTGGGCAGAAATGCAGGTTGTAAAGCTGATGAGGCATGTTGTCAAAACTATAGCTTTTTTCATACTTTACTAGTTTTGGAGGTATTTAATGTTTTAGGATAGAAGAGCATGAAGTCTTCTATCCTTTATTGTCTTCTTGACAATGTGTGTGTTAGGGACGTGATTACTTGCTACTTCCCAATACGTTGTCAAGTTTATTGCGCAGTTCATCGCTTTCGTTTTCAAGACTTTGGCGGATGGCATTCTTAGCAGCAGCCTTAGCCATTTCTCCATTGTAAGCGATGCGAACAAGTACTTCCTTGTTCTTGTTCTTCAAAGTGCGATAGCATTCTACGACAGTAATGGTTCTACCGATGCTCTGTACAATTAAACTCTTGCTTGCCATAATACTCTTAGTTACTGTAACGGCTTCTTCCATAGCAAGTTGCTGTGTTGCCACAGAGTTGTCTATCAGGGCAGAAACTTCAGTCTGGATTTGAGCAGCAAGGTTCTGCTTTGCCAACTCCAAAGCCTGCATCTTAGCACCATCATAGTTCTCTCCAATGCTCATAGCTTCTCCCATCAAGTACTTAGGATACATGTTTTCGTCATATTCCATCTGCATGAGGTATGAGTGGTCCAACTGCTTCTCCAATGGTAGTGCACCTGGAGCTGGAGTCCAACCTTCTTTTTGCAGCTTCTTGGCTTCTTTTCTAGCAGCCTTAGTAGCCTTCTCATTGAGTTCAGCCTTGGAAGCCTTGTAGATTTCCTTGCGCTGTTTCATGATGTCCTTAGTACTTACCTCCTGAGCGGAAGTGCAAACTGGCACTGCCAAGAGGCAGGCGATTCCCATAGAAATAAATAGTTTTTTCATACTCTTTGGTTTTATTGTTATGATTACTTTCTTTCTTGTAAATCTTTTCTTGATAGATTTCAGCTACAAATTTACGAAAAAAAATAGAAACCTCGTTCTTTTTTATTAAAAAAGTGTAGTAAATCGTGAAAATTTACGGTTTGCTACACTTTTTGTTCATTTATATTGCCTTTTTTCTTCTTATAAGGTTGTTTGTGAAGTCTATTTAGTGAGCTTCTAGCCAATTCTTACCCCACCCAGCGTCTGCTACCAATGGCACGCTGAGGTGGTAAGCATTCTGCATTTCCTCTACCACGATCTTCTCTACTTTCTCCTTTTCTTCTGGATAGACGGAGAAGTTGAGTTCGTCATGCACCTGGATAATCATCTTGCTCTTGATGCCTTCTGCCTTGAATCGGTTGAAGATGCGCACCATGGCTACCTTGATGATATCTGCCTCCGAACCTTGGATAGGGGCGTTGATGGCATTGCGCTCTGCAAAACCTCTTACCGTGCCGTTCTTGCTGTTGATGTCTGGCAGGTATCTGCGGCGGTGGAAGATGGTTTCGGCATAGCCCTTCTCACGTGCCATCTCCTTCGATTTCTCCATGTAAGCTTTTACGCCAGGGAAGGTGCGGAAGTAATCTTCTATGATTTGCTTCGCTTCCTTGTTCTCGATATTCATGCGCTGGGCTAGACCAAAGGTGGTGATGCCGTAGATGATGCCGAAGTTGGCTGTCTTTGCTTTCTTGCGCTGAGCATCAGTTACTTCTGATATATCCTCGTGCCATATCTTGGCTGCTGTTGCGGCATGGATATCGCTGCCTTCTCTGAAGGCTTCCACCATGTTGACATCTTCGCTCAAGTGTGCCATGATACGGAGCTCTATCTGCGAATAGTCGGCAGAGAAGAAGAGGCAACCTGGCTCTGGAATAAAGCATCGGCGTATCTCCTTGCCATCGTCATCGCGTACCGGGATGTTTTGCAGGTTCGGGTCGCTTGATGAGAGGCGACCTGTGGCTGTTATGGCTTGGTTGAACGATGCGTGGATGTGGCCTGTACGAGGGTTGATGAGCTTTGGTAGGGCATCTACGTATGTGCTCAACAGTTTCTTCAATCCTCTGTAGTTCAGGATTTCATCTATGATCGGGCTCTTGCTGCGGAGCTGTTGCAGTACTTCCTCGCTTGTTACATACTGACCAGTCTTGGTCTTCTTAGGTTTCTCCACGATCTTCATCTTTCCGAAGAGGATTTCTCCCACTTGTCGTGGAGAGCCGATGTTGAATGACTCGCCTGCCAACTCGTAGATGTGGTGTTCTATTTCTGAGAGTCGGTTGGATAGGTTGGTGGATGTTTCCTTCAGGGTGTCAGTGTCGATGCATACACCTTCCATCTCCATGTGTGCCAATACTGGGACGAGTGGCATCTCTACGTTCCAGAACAAATCCTCAACTTCTAACTCCTTGAGCTTAGGCTCGAGGATGTTTTTGAGGCGCAGGGTGATGTCGGCATCCTCTGCAGCATATTCGTAAACTTCGGATGGGGCGAGGTCGCGCATGGATTTCTGGTTCTTGCCCTTCGGACCTATCAGCTCCTCGATGTGAACTGTCTGGTAGTTGAGGTACACTTCGGCTAGATAGTCCATGTTGTGATACAACTCCGGTTGGATGAGATAATGGGCTATCATCGTATCAAACATCTTGCCTTGTATCTCCACGCCATAATTCATAAGTACCTCGTAATCGTACTTGATATTTTGTCCCACTTTGAGAATTTCTGGGTTCTCATAGAGTGGTTTGAAGATGTTTACGAATTTTAAGGCTTCTTCACGTTCTGCAGGAATCGCCACGTAGAAAGCCTCTTTCTCTTCTACCGCAAAGCTCAATCCTACCAATTCTGCGTCTACAGGATGGGTAGAAGTGGTCTCTGTATCTAGACTGAGAATCTGTTTTGTAAATAAATACTCATAAAGAGATTTTGCATCTTCTTCTGTTTCAACAAGTTTATATTTGTGTGCTATTGTTTTAATGGTCTCAAAACTTACGTTTTTTTGCTCTTCTTGACCGTCGGCAGGCTGTGGCGCAAAGAGATCTAGCTCTCCTGTAGCTTTTGTTTGCACCTTTTGAACTTTTTTAAGAACTCTGTTTGCGAATGACTTAAACTCCAGTTCGGTGAAGATTTCGTCCAATTTTTCAGAATCTGGCTCCACCAATTTCAAATCATCCATTTGGAGATTGACTGGAACGTCGGTTCGGATGGTCGCCAAGAATTTCGACATCTTGATGTCTTCTACTGCACCTTCCACTTTTTCGCGCAGCTTTCCCTTCACCTCAGCAGCTTTTTCTATCAAGCTTTCCACACTTCCAAATTGGTTGATGAGCTTAACTGCAGTTTTCTCACCCACGCCAGGACAGCCAGGGAAGTTGTCGGCAGAGTCGCCCATCAAGGCAAGGAGGTCAATGACTTGTAGTGGGGAAGAGATACTATACTTCTCTTTTATTTCCTCAACGCCCAATTTCTCATATCCGCCACCATGTCGAGGACGATACATGTATACGTTCTCTCTTACCAACTGACCATAGTCTTTGTCCGGTGTCAGCATGTAAGTCTCAACTCCCTTTTCTCCTGCTTGGGTAGCAATGGTACCGATGATATCATCAGCCTCGAAACCATCCACCTGTAGGATAGGGATGTGGTAAGCCTCCAAGATATTCTTGATAATAGGCACAGAAAGTTTGATGTCTTCAGGAGTTTCTTCTCGCTGAGCTTTGTAAGCAGGGAACGCCTCATGACGGAAAGTCTTGCCGTGGTCGAAAGCCACCGCCATGTGGGTAGGCTTCTCCTTGGTAAGTATCTCGTTGAGGGTATTGCTGAATCCCATGACACACGAAGTATTCAAACCCTTCGAGTTGATTCGAGGGTTCTTCATAAAGGCATAATATGACCTATAAATGAGCGCATAAGCGTCTAAAAGGAATAATTTATCCATAATATTCATTTTTATGGTGTAAAATTACTAAATTTTTGCCACAATTCGCAAAGAATTGATTAATTTTGTAACAAATTTCAGAAATTAAGTAGATTTAGTAGCAAATAATGGATTATTTATCACTTATCAAACAGCCTATAGAGGCAGAATTGGCAGATTTCATAGACTTGTTCAACAAGTCTCTCATGCATAGTGACGGGCTCCTATCTCTGGTGCTCGATCATATACGTCAGCGTGCAGGTAAGCGCATGCGCCCTATGCTTATCTTGCTGATGGCGCGAAATTTTGGCAAGGTATCTGATGTAACCCAGCATTCGGCAGTGGGTTTGGAATTGCTCCACACCGCCTCTCTTGTGCATGATGATGTGGTGGATGAGAGTGGTGAGCGCAGAGGTCAGGCCAGCGTGAATGCTACATATAATAATAAGGTGGCAGTGCTTGTGGGCGATTATATTTTGTCTACGGCTCTTCTTCATGTGTCTTATTCTCATTCCGAGGAGATTGTACGTTATCTTGCTGAGTTGGGACGTGTTTTGTCTAATGGTGAGATACTTCAGCTCAATAGCATCAGCAATGATGAGATATCTGAGGATATTTACTATCAGGTCATTAAGCAAAAGACAGCAGCTCTTTTTGAGGCTTGTGCGGGTATTGGTGCCATGTCGGCTCATGCTTCTGCTGTGGAAATAGAAGAGGCTAAGCGATTTGGGCAGAACCTCGGTATTATCTTCCAGATTCGTGATGACATCTTTGATTATTATGACTCAAAGGAGATAGGTAAGCCTACGGGCAATGATATGGTTGAGGGAAAATTGACCCTGCCTGTTATCTATGCCTTGAAATCAACAGGCAATGAGGAGATGATGCAGTTGGCTCGCAAAGTGAAATCTCGTGAGATTCAGCAGGATGAGATTGACCGTTTGGTTGCTTTTACCAAGGAGAATGGTGGCATCGAATATGCGGATAAGCGTATGTGGGATTTCCATGCCGAGTGTATGAACTTCTTGGATACTTACGTTGAGGATCGTGATATCTATAATGCCTTGAAGGCTTATCTGGATTTCGTGATTGAAAGAAAAAAGTAATTCAAGCTGGTCGATGCGATTCATGCATAACAGAAATCGAGAAGATAAAATAAATGGTTGATTCCTAATTCCTTGGGAATCAACCTTTTATAGTTTTTAGAAATACTTGATTTCCTTGCCAAGAATCTCGCTCAAGAGGAGGTTGGTGAGTCTTGATGTTCCGAGGCGGAACCACTGGTTGGTGAGCCACTTCTCGCCCAAAACTTCTTTTACGATGGTGTAGTAAACCACTGCGTCATGAACTGTGTTGATGCCGCCAGCAGGCTTCAAACCAATCTGGATGCCTGTCTTCTCGTAGTATGCCTTGATGGCCTGGCACATCACATAAACCGCCTCTGGAGTAGCTGATACTTTCTCCTTGCCGGTTGATGTCTTGATGTAATCTGCGCCAGCGTACATGGCGAGGATAGAAGCCTTCATGATGTTGCTGCAAGTCTTCAAGTCGCCAGTCTCCAAGATACACTTCATCTTGTGCTCGCCACAAGTTTCCTTCAGTTCCTGGATGTCATCGCATACGCCTTCATAGTCCTCGCTGAAGAACTTACCTACTGGCATCACGATATCTACCTCTGTGGCACCGTCTTTGAGGGCGAGGGCAGTCTCGGCTACCTTAACCTCGATAAAGGTCTGTGATGAAGGGAAATTGCCGCTTACCACAGCGATTTCTACGCCATCTACCTCCAAGCTTTGGCTGATAAGACCAGCGAAGTTAGGGTAGGTGCATACGGTTGCAACGTGTGGAAGATCAGGATAATCCTTAGCAAACTGGTTTACCTTCTCTATCATCTTGAGGATGCTTTCTTCTGTATCTTCTGTGTGGAGAGAGGTCAACTCTACGCTACCGAAGAGGAATTTCTTTACCTCTAAGGTCTCGTTCTCTGCTACTTTCTCGTCAAGAATCTTCTTGACTTCAGCTGTTACTTCCTCGTCATTTAGGTCTGTCTTATACTGCTTGAGAGTAGACAAGTACTTGTCGTCGCTCTCATTGTATTGTCCCTGCTGCTGTGCAAGAACTTGGTCTTTAATACTGCTCATATTATCTTATTTTATAATGAATAATTTGCTTTATGTAATCCATGCCTAATTATCTTTAAGCTTTGGGTTGTTTTTATGCCTTTCAGCATCTCTTTTTGTCTTCTTGGCAAAGCTCTTTTGGAGTTCTTCAGTCAGGTCGATGCCTGTTTGGTTGGCTAGGCAGATAAGTACCCAGAGCACATCTGCCATTTCCTCTCCTAGGTTCGGCTTTTCGCCTGGCTTAAAGCTTTGGTCGCCGTATGTGCGGGCTATCACACGAGCCAATTCGCCTACCTCTTCTGTGAGGCAAGCCATATTGGTCAGTTCGCTGAAGTAGCGCACGCCATACTCCTTGATCCATTTATCTACAGTCTCTTGTGCTTCCTTTATAGTCATTTCTTTACTCTTTGTTATGTGTATCCATCATGATGGTTACAGGACCATCATTGAGCAATTCTACCTTCATGTCGGCACCAAATTCGCCTGTTCCTACGGGCTTTCCGAGGGCTTCGGATAGCTTCTTGCAGAACTCCTCGTAGAGCGGAACGCTAATCTCATGCTTGGCTGCACGATACCAGCTAGGGCGATTGCCTTTCTTGTAGCTGGCGAAGAGGGTGAATTGGCTGATAACCAGTATCTCGCCATTGATATCCATGATGGAGTGGTTCATTACGAGGTTCTCGTCGTCGAAAACACGTAGTCCGATGACCTTCTTTACTAGCCAATCTACATCTTCCGATGTGTCGCTTTCTTCCACGCCAAATAGAATCAGGTAGCCTTGTTTGATGGCTGATTTTACCTCTCCTTCTATGGTGACAGAGGCGTGGCTAACACGTTGTATTACGATTCTCATATTGTTTTTTATTTGCAAATATACGCTTTTTATTTGATATTACCACCTGTTGAGGGCTGTTATTTTTCTTCTGAAGGAAAATTTTCCTCTTTTTGCTGGAAATAGGCATCCAATAGCTCTGCTTTGTGTGGTCCCAATATCTCTGTGAGGGCTTCTAGGCTGGCCTCTTTCATCTTCTTTACGCTCTTAAATTTGCTAAGAAGAGCCTCTTTTGCCTTAGGTCCGATGCCCTTGATGTCGTCCAATTCAGAGTGGAGGGCATGCTTCGAACGCTTGTCTCGGTGGAAGGTAATGGCATATCTATGTACCTCGTCTTGTATCTGGGTCAGTACCTTGAATAACTCGCTTTCTGGAGGTAGGGCAACGGTTTGGGGTGGAAATCCGTAGAGTAATTCGTTGGTGCGGTGACGGTCATCTTTGGCAAGACCTGCTATCGGAATATCTAGGTGCAATTCGTCTACTATCACCTCTCTAACTACGTCCATTTGTCCCTTTCCACCATCCGTGATGATAAGGTCTGGTAGGGGCGTTTCTTCCTCTATCATGCGGCTGTATCTGCGTCTTACCACCTCCTGCATGGAGGCATAATCGTCTGGTCCCTCTACTGTCTTGATGTTGTATTTGCGGTAGTCCTTACGCGATGGTTTCATACCCTTGTATACGATGCAACCTGCCACTGCATCGGTACCCGAGATGTTGGAATTATCGAAGCATTCTATCTGATATGGTAGCTTTGGCAACTTCAGTTTTGCCTGCAATTCCTTCATCAGTCGGGTCTGTTTTTGCTCAGGATTCAGCTTGTCAGCCTGCTTCAGACGGTCGAATTTATACTGCTTTCCGTTCATTTCTGATAGGTCTAGCAGGTGCTTTTTGTCGCCTCTTTGTGGTACGAAGAAAGTGGCATCTTTTAGCTTCCAGTCCATCTCGAAGGGTACGATGATCTCCTTGGAGGTGGAGTGGAAACGCTCTCTGATTTCAGGGATGGCGGTGATGAGAAGCTCCTCGTCGCTCTCTTCCAGCTTACGTTTGTATTCGTAGGTGAAGCTCTGGTTGATGGTGCCATTCTTTACGTGGATATAGTTGATGAAGGCGTTTTTGTTAGCATCATCGTTGACTAACGTAAAGACATCCACATCGGTAATAGTATGGCTAACCACCTCGCTTTTTGCCTCAAATTCGTCGAGCAGTTGGTACTTTCGTTTGTATTCTTCTGCTACCTCAAACTTCAATAATTCGGCGTTTTTCATCATCAAATCATAGAGATATTTGCTTACTTCTCGGGTGTTTCCCTTCAGGATTTCCCTAGCTTGGCGCATGTTTTCTTGATATTCCTCGTAGCTCTGCTTGTTGATGCAGGGTGCTCCGCAGTTGTGAATATGATATTCCAAGCAGGGCTTGTATTTGCCCTCTGCTATGCCTTCTTTGGTGATGGGAAAGCGGCAAGTGCGAGGCTTGTATAACTTCTTGATGACCTCCAAAACGGCATACATGGAGCCGATGTGAGGATAAGGACCGAAGAAAGTTCCCACCTTTTTATTAATATGGCGAGTCTTGAAAATGCGTGGAAAATACTCGTTGGTTACGCATATAGAGGGGTATGTCTTGCCGTCTTTCAGCAGGACATTATACCTAGGATTATATTTCTTGATCAAGCTGTTTTCGAGCAAAAGTGCATCTTCTTCTGTGTTTACAACGGTGTATGAGATGTCGAAAATCTTCGAAACAAGCACCTTTGTTTTGTATCTATCCACCTCTTTATGGAAGTAAGAAGACACTCTTCGCTTCAGATTTTTCGCCTTTCCTACATATATAATCGTATGGTTTTCGTCGTAATATTGATAACTTCCAGGCTTCTCTGGCATGCTCAAAACGATGTTTTTTAGCCTTGCCAATCTTTCCTCGTTCTCTTGTTTGGTCATCTTAAAACGTCTTTTAAAAGGTGAAATACGCCTTGTTGTTTCACGTGAAACCCCAAGGCGTATGGATTATAACTGCATCAAAGTTGATACTTCTACGTCGTCATCGAAGATCTTTCTGCCCTCGAAATTCTCGTTTACAAGCTCAATAATGAAGTTGGCATATACCTTCTTTGGATGGAATTTCTTCACCAAATCGCATGCAGCTTTCATGGTTCCGCCAGTGGCGAGAAGATCGTCGTGGAGTAGAACAATGTCGTTCTCATTGATGGCATCTTCGTGTATCTCGATGGTGTCGATGCCATACTCTTTGGCATAACTTTCTTGTACAGTTTTGCATGGAAGTTTACCTGGCTTGCGGCATAAAACTACGCCTGCTCCGAGACGAATGGCGAGGGCAGAAGACATCACAAAACCGCGAGATTCGATGCCCACGATCTTGGTAATTCCCTTGTCCTTGTAGAGCTCATACATCTCATCGTTGATTTCTTTGAGCGACTCAGGATCCTTGAAAAGGGTGGTCACGTCACGGAAGTTTACACCCTTGATAGGCCAATCTGGAATGCAACGCAGATTGTCTAATAATAACTGATTATTCATAATCTTTTTCCTTGTTTATATTGTTAATGTTTTGTTCTAAAATGTTCGGTTGTTTCACGTGTTTCTGAAGTTTTACTTTAACCATAAAATGCTTTATGTAACACAGTTTAACTTCTTAGAAACCAATAAATTTAATATTTACCTGTTTCACGTGAAACATCCCGCTTTATCTTATCTTCCCAATAGCACCAGCATGACATTGATGTCGCTTGGTGAAACGCCAGGAATGCGGCTTGCCTGAGCCAGTGTCTCTGGGTCGATTCTTTCGAGCTTTTGTCTGCCTTCGGTCGAAATCTCGTGCAGTTCGCTATACTTGAATCTTCCCTTGATCTTGATGTTCTCCAAGCGGTGCATCTTGTCGGCAATCATTCGCTCGCGGTCGATGTATCCCTTATACTTCATCTTGATTTCGGCAGCCTCTGCAATCTCTTCCTTTCGATTGGCTGGCGTATTCATCGCCGCCTTGAGGTCGGGGATGATTTCAGAGAGGTTCTGAAGATTGAGATGAGGGCGAGCTACCAAATCGATGAGCTTGCAACCGGCTCGGAGTGGAGTGGTGCCAAGTGCTTCCAGTTTTGGATTAATCTCGTCCTTCTTGATCGGATAGTTGGCGCAGAATTCGATAATTCTTTCGATGGCCTCTTTCTTCTCCATCCACCAGTCGTAACGATCACGCTTGGCAATGCCCAGCTCGTATGCTTTCTCGGTGAGTCGGGCATCGGCATCGTCTTGGCGGAGCAAGATGCGATATTCGGCTCTGGAGGTAAACATGCGGTAAGGTTCGTCTACTCCCTTTGTGGTGAGGTCGTCGATGAGTACGCCGATGTAACTCTCGTCTCTCTTCATCTCGAAAGTCTTGTCACCGGTGCAATGCAGGGCAGCGTTGATTCCTGCCACGGTGCCTTGGCCGCCTGCCTCCTCATATCCGGTGGTTCCATTCACCTGTCCGGCGAAGAAGAGACCCTTGATGATTTTCGACTCCAACGAATGTTTCAGTTGGGTAGGGTCGAAGTAATCATATTCGATGGCATAGCCCGGACGATAAATCTTGGCATCGCGCAAGGCTGGTATCTCATGCAGTGCTTTCAACTGGATGTCCATCGGCATGCTGGATGAAAACCCATTTAGGTACATCTCGTTGGTATCTTCACCTTCTGGCTCCAGGAAGAGCGGATGCTGATCCTTGTCGGGGAAGGTGACGAGCTTGGTCTCGATGCTTGGACAGTAGCGAGGACCCGTGCTCTGGATTTGTCCATTATATAAAGGTGAGTCGTCAAGACCACTTTTTAGGAAGTCGTGTACCTTCTTATTGGTATAGCAAGTCCAGCAAGGCAACTGCTGCAGCACTCGGTGCTTGCCCATGTAGGAGAACTGGTGGAAGTCAGAGTCGCCTGGTTGCTCCTCCATATCCTCGAAATGAACGCTGCGCTTGTCTATTCTCACTGGCGTGCCAGTTTTCATTCTAGCCGAAGTGATGCCCCAGCGAGTGATGCTCTTGGTGAAGTGGTGTACGGCAGGTTCGGCACATCTGCCACCTTCCACCATCTTTCTGCCCACATGCATCAATCCATTGAGGAAAGTGCCGGCAGTGATGATGATGCTCTTTGCAAAGAACTCGGCGCCCCAGATGGTGCGTACGCCGATAGCCTCGCCATTCTCCACGAGCAGTTCGTCGGCTTGGTCTTGCCAGATGTCGAGATTGTCGGTGTGATCCAGAATGGTTCTCCATTCCCAGATAAACTTGCCACGGTCGCACTGGGCGCGTGGACTCCAAACGGCAGGTCCCTTTCCGATGTTCAGCATTCTGAACTGGATGGCAGTCTTGTCGGTCACGATACCCATCTGTCCGCCCAGGGCATCAATCTCTCTTACGATTTGTCCCTTGGCTATTCCGCCGACGGCAGGATTGCAGCTCATCTGCCCAATCTTGTTCATGTCCATCGTTATGAGGCAGGTCTTTGCACCCATGTTTGCAGAGGCACTTGCAGCCTCGCAACCGGCGTGTCCACCCCCTATAACGAGTACGTCATACTTAAAGTTCATAATCTATACATTTTCTAATTTTTGGCAAAAGTAAGAAATTTAATTGAAATTTTAGCAAAAATACTTTGATAAATCACGAAATTATAGTAATTTTGCAGCAGACTTGCGAAAATATACCTATAAATGAGGATTGCAAAATGCCTAAAAGTAGGTATTGCGAGTATGAGATGAAGACAATTAGATAAGGGAAATAATAATTAGTTTCAAACAGTTAAATATTTTAAATTCAATCATTTATGTGGTTAATCAATTCATCTATTGGTAGAAAGGTAGTGATGTCTGTAACTGGTATCGCACTTATTCTATTCTTGACATTCCACTGCTGCATGAATGTTGCTGCGCTTTTCTCAGGAGAAGCTTACAACATGATTTGCGAGTTGTTGGGTGCTAACTGGTACGCCGTAGTTGCAACATTGGGTTTGGCAGCTTTGGCAGTGATTCACATCGTATACGCTTTCATCCTGACAGCACAGAATCGTCGTGCTCGTGGTAACCAGCGTTACGAGGTAACAGCAAAGCCAGAGAAGGTAG
>ERZ1034730.74-NODE-74-length-44204-cov-16.868242_pt1 | contig 44204 bp, 40 predicted proteins | sample MGYA00520650_ERZ1034730 | MGnify/ENA primary metagenome ERZ1034730 (study PRJEB33766, sample SAMN09781702) | gut metagenome | biome: gut microbiome | host: Homo sapiens | place: Madagascar | study: EMG produced TPA metagenomics assembly of the PRJNA485056 data set... | reverse complement strand
GGATAATGATTCCACCTACTTTTTCTTCAGCTGGTGCAGGAAGTACCAGCACTCTGTCTGCTAATGGTTTAATTGTCATGATTCTATATTTTTAAAATTGTTATTACTTATATATAATAATGTGTGGTCATCTTGTACGAGCCAAGAGCCATCACCCTCGGGCTTTGCTAAAAGTATGCCAATCCCGAAAGACTGACAAAAACGACATAGAAGACTGACAAAACTGTCAGTCGAAAGAGGCTTTAACAAAAGACTGCAAAGGGCGAAACGCAGACGGGCTACGCCTAGACCAGCAGCTATTCAATACAAATAGCCCCTGGGCAAACGGAATGACAATGCGCTATCTCATAGGAACAGCCCACTGGCGGCATAGGCGCTAGCTTACTGTCATACCCAAATAGACATTGACAGTCTGAAATACAAAAAAATCAACCACGGAATTGCGTTTTCCTCTTCACTCTTCACCTTTTGCACATAACGAATTATATATCAACAAGATAACAAGGTGAAGAGACATTTCATCTCTTCACCCTCTCTTCACCTCTCAAAGTGGGTGAAGAGTGGGTGAAGAGGCAGAACCACTCTTCACCTCTCGGAATGCCGACAAACACAGGGGATTCCGAGGGAAAGGTGAAGAGTGAAGGTAAAAAGCGTTATTTCTTGCGAATCGCATCAAATATGATGCCTGCCATTTTCTCCGCTCCCTTGGCATTCGGATGGATGCCATCATCTAGCATCAGGTCCTTATATATATAAGAGGTGTGGAGGTCGATGAAGCCACACTTGTTCTTCTTGGCTAGTTTCTGGATGATAGGCATCTCAGCATTCACGATGACGCTATCGCTGATGGTCCAACTATCCTTGAAGGCAGGGATAGGAGAACAGAGATAGATCTTTGGCTTGCTTGGCAATGCCTTCAGGGTTTCTATCATCGCCTGCATACTCTGGCGATACTCCTCTGCACCCAGAGCCCAATTGTGAGTCTTGGCATCATTGGTACCTAGCTTGATGATGACGATGTTAGGCTGGAAGGCTTGCGCATCACGCCAGGCTAGTTCCTTCATATAAGGTACGTCGCCCTTGTTCATCATCGTACGGGCACTCACGCCATAGTTCTTCACCTCATAGCCATCGCCTAGCTTCTGCTGCAACTGAGCAGGATAGCCCTTGACATCCGCCATCGGTATGCCGAAGCCATCGGTAATGGAATTGCCAATGCATGCCACACGGATGGCAGAAGGGTTAGGTTTTGGCAGAGAACGAAGCCATGCAGTCAAGTCGTCCAACATCTGCTCATGATAAGGGAAGCCATGGTCGGCATCACGAAATCCCCAGCCATGACCGGCAGTAGGATAAACATGCATCGTACACTCATTGCCTGCATTTCGCATAGCTGAATAGTAAGCCACGCCATTGGTTACTGGTGGCACCACCTCGTCGTCATTGGACATCAGGAGAATGGCACGAGGGGTGAGATGTGGGCGAACAGCCTTGTCATTGGACCACTCATCTACCAACTTCTGATCTTTCACGCCTTCATTTCCCAAGAAATTATAACTAGAGCCAGCGTGCCCCAAGTCTGGATTCATAGAGATGACTGGATAGAAGAGAATGGAGAAGTTAGGGCGAGCATCATACTCAGCATGGGTGCTGACCGAAGAAGCCAGATGGCCTCCAGCCGAGAAGCCCATGATGCCCACATCCTCCTTGTTGATATGCCAAACAGCGGCACTGTCTCTCACCGTACGCATAGCCTGATAAGCATCGCTGAGCGGAATGTTATGGTCGCCATGAGGCATACGATACTTCAAGACAAAGAAGGCGATGCCCTGCTTATTGAAATACTCAGCCCACTGATGTCCCTCATGATCCAGGGCGAGATGAGCGTAACCGCCACCCGGACAATCCACCACAGCACGTCCCGTAGGATTCTGAGGCAGATAACAAGTAAGCTGACTATTGCCATCGGCACTATTCTGAAGCACAAACTTTCTAGCCGTAGACTGGGCTGACATGCTAACAAAAGCACCCATCATCAAGGCCAGACTTAATATTTTCTTATTCATTGTTTATTCTAATTAGGTTTATATCATAAATGGATGTATCGAAGAGCCAAACCTAGTTGGCACTTCGATACGCATAGTAGTTGGTTTAGTCGAAAAATCCTGGTTGGTGATACTCGATGCCGAGCTCACGATCCACGGTGGCAAGGATGCCCTGCACCTGTCCCATGGCAAAGGCTCTGCCCAAGAAACTGTAACCAGCATTATAGCCACGCTTCTCATCGCCGAGCATACACATACCATGGTCCACTCGCATTGGCAAAGTAGGGTTTACCTTCTCGAAGATGCGAGCCAACTCGATGAGGTCGGCACGTCCACCCAAGTGGCTAGCCTCGGTGAAGTCGCCATTAGGGAAGATATGGCAAGAGCGCAAGTGTACGAACCAGGTACGGTCGGCATACTTCTTGGCGAGTTCCACCACATTATTGTGAGCACCAGCCGAGAGACTGCCCGCACAGAAGGTCAAGCCATTGTGCTTGTTGTCCACCGCATGGAGGAACCAGTTAATATCCTCATCGCAAGTCACGATACGTGGCAAACCGAGGATTGGGAATGGAGGATCGTCTGGGTGAACACACATATACATGTCACACTCCTCACAAGTAGGCATGATGGCATCGAGGAAGTAGCGCATATTCTCACGTAGCTGCTCCTTGGTGATGCCCTTATATAACGAGAGCAACTGGCGGAAGAGTTCCACTGGGCGCTCATCACCCTCCTTGATGTTACCATTCACGAATCCCTGCGTCTTCACGATGATGGTGTCCACCAAGTTGTGGTCATCCTCAGGAGTCATGTGCTCCTTCAGTTCAGCCACCTCTTTCAAGATGTCTCTGCCCATCTCCTTGCCCTTGGCATCCCAATCAGCCTCAGCACCCTCACGCTTCAAGATATGGATATCGAAGTAAGCGAACTGAGGGAAGGAGAAGTAGAGATTGGTTGAGCCGTTAGGATTGGGGTGGTTGAGGTCAGTACGCGCCCAGTCCAATACTGGCATAAAGTTATAGCAGATGGTGTGGATACCCTCAGCCGAGAGATTGCGAAGGCTCTCCTTGTATCGCTCTATCTGCTCATCACGGTCAGGACCCGCATACTTGATGCTCTCCACTACCGGCAACGACTCCACTACGCTCCAGCGCATGCCGTAGCTCTCTATATATTCACGGAGATCACGAATCTTCTCGCGAGTCCAAACTTCACCATTAGGTACGTCGTGCAGGGCAGTAACGATGCCCTCCACACCGATTTCTTTCAACATGGCCAAGGTAATCTTATCATTCTTACCAAACCATCTCCAAGTTCTTTCCATTTTTTAAATTTGTTATTAGTTTCTATTAATGGTGCAAAGATAATCATTTTTTTGTTATTTTGTTGAAATCTCTTTGCTATTTGTTTCTTTTTTACTATATTTGCACAAAATATTAAAATCAGACGTAAAATTGAAGTAGTATGAAGCAGTTTTTCAAGAGTGTGGCAGCCACAATCGTTGGTATCTTTGGATTCGGAGTCATCATTTCGATACTCGGATTCATTTCGCTTCTTGGCATGGTGATGAGCAGCAGCAAACCATCGCTGAGAAACAACTCAGTATTGGTGCTGAAGATGCAAGGAGAAATCACAGACCAAGCTGAAGACAACTTTTGGGGCGACTTGACCGATGGGCAAATCAACCAGATGGGTATGAACGAAATCCTATCTGCCATCAAGAAAGCCAAGACCTCCGACAAGGTAAAAGGCATCTATCTGGAAACAGGCGTTCTGGAGACAGACTACGCCACACTGCAAGAAATACGCAAAGCACTCGCCGACTTCAAGAAGAGCGGCAAGTGGATTATCGCATACGGAGATGTATACTCACAGGGAGGATACTACCTCTCTTCTGTAGCCAACAAGGTGTATATCAACCCTGAAGGCAACATAGACTGGCATGGACTGGCAGCCCAACCACAATTCATGAAAGACCTCTATGCCAAGTTTGGCGTGAAGTTTACCGTGGTCAAGGTGGGCAAATACAAGAGTTATACGGAGCAATATACCGAAGACAAGATGAGCGAGGCCAACCGAGAGCAAGTGACCCGCTACATCAACGGACTCTGGAGCCAGATGCTAGACGACGTATCTGCCAGCAGAGGCATCAGCAAGCAAGCGCTCAACAGCTATGCCGACGGACTGATGGCATTTGACGACAGCAAGAAGCTCAAAGCCGAGAAGCTGGTGGATGGCTACTGCTACTATGACGAAATCAAGCAGGTGGTAAAGGACCAACTGGGACTATCAGAAGACAAGAGCATCAACCAAGCCAGCATCAGCGAGGTAAACGATGCCGTGATGGATGACGAGCAGGGAGATGCCATCGCCGTATACTACTGTCAGGGCGGCATCACCCGCATGGCTTCCTCTAGCCTAATAGGTCAAGGACAAGAAATTGTGAGCGACAAGGTAGTGAAGGACCTGGAAGAGCTGGGCAATGACAATAGCATCAAGGCCGTAGTAATCCGCATCAACTCGGGCGGTGGCGACGCATACGCATCAGAGCAGATATGGAGAGCCGTCAAGATGCTCGACAAGAAGAAACCAGTGGTCATCTCCATGGGAGGCATGGCTGCATCGGGAGCTTACTATATGAGCATGGGAGCCCGCTATGTGATGGCACAACCGATGACATTGACGGGCAGCATCGGTATCTTCGGTGCCCTGCCAGACCTGAGCGGACTGCTCACCCAGAAGCTCGGCATCAAATATGATGAGGTGAAAACCAACAAGAATAGCGCATACGGCAGTGCCGGTATGATGCGTCCATGGAATGCAGAGGAGCTGAACAGCCTGCAAGCCTACGTGAACAGAGGTTACGAACTATTCCGCAAGCGTGTGGCTGACGGCAGAAAGATGACCGTAGATGACGTGGAGAAAGTAGCTCAGGGCCATGTATGGTTAGCCACCGACGCCATAGGCATCAAACTCATAGATGGATTTGGAGGCTTGGACGATGCTATCGCCAAGGCTGCCCATCTGGCTAAGATAGACACCTATCACTCAGAGGAATATCCTGCACCAAGCAACTGGATGGACCAGTTGCTCGCCAAGGCTATGGGCGACCACGGTACCTACCTGGATGAACAACTCCGCCTCACCCTCGGTGAGTATTACGAGCCATTCATGTGGCTTCGCAATGTCAAGGAGCGAGAGCCTGTGCAGGCAGCTCTCCCATTCATTATGAACATCAAGTAACAACAAGCCCTATATATAATAAGGTATAAATATAATAAGGTATATGAGAACAGAAGGAGATCTTATCAAGATCAACGAATGGCTATTACCACTCAGTTGGATATATGGCAGCATCGTGAGATTCCGCAACTGGCTCTTCGACATCGGTGTCAAGAAAAGCAAGTCATTTGCCCTACCCGTAATATCGGTAGGCAACATCACCGTGGGAGGCTCAGGCAAGACTCCTCATGTGGAATATCTCGTTCGCCTATTGCAAGACAAGGTAAAGATAGCCGTACTCTCCAGAGGCTACAAGCGCAAGAGCCGTGGCTATGTGCTGGCTGAGGAAGATACGGAGATGAAGGAAATAGGCGACGAGCCATTCCAGATGCACCAGAAATTTCCAGGCATCTATGTAGCCGTAGACGCCAAGAGAGTAAGGGGCATCCAGCACCTGCAAGATGACGAGGAGACCAAGGACGTAGAAGTGATCCTGCTCGATGATGCCTTCCAACATCGCTATGTGAAGCCGGGCATCAACATCCTGCTGGTGGATTATCACCGACTCATCATCTATGACAAGATATTGCCAGCAGGCAGACTGCGCGAACCGCTGAGCGGAAAGAACCGTGCCGACATCGTGATCGTAACCAAATGTCCGAAGGACCTGAAGCCAATGGAATTTAGAGTGCTCACCAAGGCGATGAACCTCTACCCTTTCCAGAAGCTCTACTTCACATGCATCAACTACGACAAGCCTATCGGCATCTTCAATGAGCAACAGCTAGACTTGGAATCGCTCAAGGACAAGAACGTGATGCTGCTCACGGGTATCGCCTCGCCCAAGCAGATGGAGCACGACTTGACACCTATGGTCAAGACCCTCACCTCCGTATCCTTTGGCGACCATCACCACTTCAAGAGCAAGGACATCGACCGCATCAACGAAATCTTTGAGTCGATGCCAGAGCCACGCCTCATCATCACCACGGAGAAAGATGCGGTAAGACTCAGAGATAGCGAAGGACTCTACGAGATAGTGAAAGACAATCTCTACGCCCTGCCTATCAAGGTAAGCTTTATGCAAGATCAAGAAGAAAACTTTAACGAAAAAATAATAAGCTATGTACGAAAGAATTCAAGAAACAGCATCCTGGTTAAAAGAAAGGATGTCAACAAGTCCGAAGACAGCAATCATTCTGGGAACAGGCCTCGGACAATTAGCTTCAGAAATAACTGATAGCTACGAATTTCCATATAGTGAGATACCAAACTTCCCTGTATCTACGGTAGAAGGACACGCCGGCAAGCTGATCTTCGGCAAGCTCGGCGGCAAGGACATCATGGCGATGGAAGGTCGCTTCCACTTCTATGAGGGATACAACATGAAGGAAGTTACCTTCCCAGAGCGTGTGATGTACGAGTTGGGCATCGAGACCCTCTTCGTGAGCAATGCCTCTGGCGGTATGAACCCAGAGTTTAAGATTGGTGACTTGATGGTTATCGACGACCACATCAACTTCTTCCCAGAGCATCCATTGCGTGGCAAGAACTTCCCTACCGGTCCTCGCTTCCCAGACATGCACGAGGCATACGACAAGAAGCTTCGCGACTTAGCCGACGAGATAGCCAAGGAGAAGGGCATCGAGATTCAGCATGGCGTATACATCGGCGTGCAGGGTCCTACTTTCGAGACTCCAGCAGAGTACAGAATGTATCACAAGCTCGGCGCCGACGCTGTGGGCATGAGCACCGTACCAGAGGTAATCGTGGCTCGCCACTGTGGCATCAAGGTATTCGGCATCAGCATCATCACCGACCTCGGTGGCTTCGACGTTCCTGTCGAGGTAAGCCATGAGGAGGTACAGGTAGCTGCCAATGCCGCACAGCCAAAGATGACAGAGATTATGCGCGAGATGATTCGCCGCTCTTAATTACTATGCATCATAGTCAATGCATAATTATTAATTCTTAATTATTAATTCTTAATTAACATTGGATATAGCAAAGTTGGGTGAGTTTGGTCTTATCGACCATCTCACCAAAGGATATGAAAACAAGAATGCCTCTACCGTATATGGCGTGGGCGATGATTGTGCCGTGATGCATTATCCCGACAAGGAGGTATTGGTTACTACCGATATGCTGATGGAGGGCGTGCACTTCGACTTGACATACATCGACCTGCAACACCTGGGCTATAAGAGTGCGATGGTCAACATCAGCGACATCTTTGCCATGAATGGTACGCCACGCCAGATGGTAGTGAGCATCGCCCTGAGCAAGAGATTCAAGGTGGAAGACCTGGAGGATTTCTACAAGGGATTGCGTATGGCTTGCGACAAGTGGGGCATCGACATCGTGGGCGGAGATACCACTTCTTCTTATACAGGTCTTGCCATCAGCATCACTTGCATCGGCGAGGCTGCAAAGGAAGACATTGTGTATCGCAACGGAGCCAAGGAGACTGACCTCATCTGTGTTACGGGCGATTTGGGTGGAGCCTACATGGGTTTGCAACTCTTGGAGCGTGAGAAATCCGTATACTACGGACAGGTAGAGGACATCCGCAAGAAGATGGCTGAAGCCAAGGCCAAGGGGGACAACGACCGCATCGCCCTGCTCCAGAAAGACCTGGAGAACATGCGCAACTTCCAGCCAGACTTCGCTGGCAAGGAATATCTCTTGGAGCGCCAGTTGCAGCCAGAGGCTCGCGGCGACGTGATAGCTCAGTTGAGAGAGGCAGGCATCCGCCCTACCGCCATGATGGATATCAGCGATGGCTTGAGCAGTGAGCTGATGCACATCTGCGAGCAGAGCCACTGTGGATGCCGAGTATATGAGAAGAACATTCCGATAGACTACCAGACAGCCGTGCAGGCAGAGGAGTTCAACATGAACCTGACCACCTGCGCCATGAATGGAGGCGAGGACTATGAGCTTCTCTTCACAGTACCTATCGGCGACCACGAAAAGGTGGAAGCTATGGAAGGCGTACGACAAATAGGATACATCACCAAGGAAAGCCTGGGCAAGTTCCTCATCACTCGTGATGGACAGGAATTCGAGCTCAAGGCACAGGGATGGAATCCTCTGAAAGACTAATATTACCCTATGGCGATACAAAACCGCATATCGCAGGAGTTATTTTAGTTAATAAACATTAAGCAAGAGAAATTATTTCAGTTTCTCTTGCTTAATTAAAAATATTGTTGTACCTTTGCAAACGCAAAAAGCAAGATGGTGCCATAGCTCAGTTGGTAGAGCAAAGGACTGAAAATCCTTGTGTCCCCGGTTCGATTCCTGGTGGTACCACTCCTCCTTTCATTTGGGGCGGTTCTCGACTTCGGTTGGGGCTGCCCTTTTTGGTTTTTTAGCTTGAAGACAACATGTGTTACAAAGCATAACATTCACAAAAGAACTATAACAAAACAAACTTAAAGACTGTATCAAAATGAAAAAGATTTTAATCTCATTACTGGCACTCTTCGCCGTAATGACCACTGCACAAGCAGGCAGCAAATACGACAAGTATTATCAGAACTTGCCAGTTCAGATGACTCAGCCCATCCTGCCTACCATCCCCGACAATCAAGTAAGCATCTTGGAATGCGGCGGCAATGGCGATGGACAGGCGATGAACACTCAAGCCTTTGCCAAAGCCATTAGCAAACTGAGCAAGATGGGTGGCGGTCACCTCAATGTGCCAGCCGGCATCTATCTGACAGGACTCATCTCGCTCAAGGACAACATAGACTTGCATCTGGAGAAGAATGCCATCATCGTATTCTCTGAGGATAAGAACGACCTCATCAAGACAGATGAGAAGACAGGACAAAAGGAAAACCGAGCAACTCCAGCCATCAACGCCAGCAAGCGCAAGAACATTTCCATAACGGGCGAAGGCACCATTGACGGCAATGGCGAATGGTGGCGCCCAGTAAAGCGAAGCAAGGTGAGCGATGTGGAATGGAATCAGTTTAAGCAGATGGGCGGCACCCTCAATGAGAAAGGCGACATCTGGTATCCACTGCATCTGAAGCACACCCCTGATGTGGTATCCACCATCGATGACCAAGAAAGAGTACGCAATCACATGGTTCGCTTTGTAGATTGCGAGAACGTTTTGGTGCAGGGCGTCACCTTACTGAATAGCCCTCGCTTCCACCTCATCCCTACCCGATGCAAGAATGTGATTATCGACGGCATCACCGTGAAATGTCCTTGGAATGCACAGAATGGCGATGCCATCGACATCTCTAGTTGCAAGGACGTGCTCATTGTCAACAATATCGTGGATGCTGGCGATGACGGCATCTGCATGAAGGGCGGCGCAGGAGAAGCTGGCGTGAAAGCTGGCCCTTGCGAGAACATCAACATCCAGGACAATACTGTTTACCATGCCCATGGCGGTTTTGTTATCGGCAGTGAATTTTCTGGCGGCATGAAGAACATCGTGGTTCGCAACAACACCTTCCAGGGCACAGACGCCGGACTGCGATTCAAGAGTAGCGTGAAGAGAGGTGGAACATCTGAGAATATCTTCATCGACCACATCTATATGACCGATATTACGGGCGACGCCATCACCTTCGAGACCACCTATTGGGACAACCACGTGGGAGCCAAGCAACAGACAGCCCCAGTAAAGCAGGAGTTTCTGCCCAACTTCCAAGACATCCACATGAGCGACATCTACGTACGTGGTTGCAAGAACGGCATCGTGGCTCATGGAGCAGAAGGTATGGTTCATGACATAGACATCAAGAACGCATACATCTTCTACAACAAGAATGCGCAAGACATTGACGAGACTTGCAAGATCAAGCTCGACAATGTCCACTTCGCTACTTTTGCAAAGTAAGCGTTTGCCCACTGACTACAAAATGAATATCCCAACCCTCATAAGGCATACCATATACCTTATGGGGGTCTTTTTGATAATGAGGGCGAGGATCTTGCGCCAGCACATCAGCCAGCACTCGAATTTTATCCTCATCCAGCCCATTCTTTAGCAGATGTTCCCTCACGTCATCAGGAATCACCACCTCCAGTTTAGCCCATTTCCTCTCATCCACGAATCCACTTCTCGCCTCGGGATGGCAGTCGGCATACACCACGTAGGGCTTGATGTCATAAATCGGAGTGCCATCCATCAGGTCGGCTCCCTTCACATGAATCACTGGTCCCTTGTTTGTCTCCCACTCTATCCTGGAGATGCGAACGGAAGAAAGTCCGATGTTGTTAGGGCGAAAAGGACTGCGAGTGGCAAAGACGCCCACCTTCTCATTGCCACCGAGCACAGGGGGCCTCACCACAGGGCTATTCGCCTTGTGCTTATTAGCCGAAAATTCCCATATCAGCCAGAGATAATCAAATCCGTCCATGCCTCTAAGGGCATCAGCATCGCGATATTCGGGCTCAAAAACTATCTGTCCTTCCAGTTCAGCCACCAATCCAGCCTGCTTGGGAATGCCAAACTTACTGGAGAAGGGCGAACGAAATCGAGCTATCGGTTTTACTTCCATATTTTCCTATACCTTATTATATATATAGGGAAAACGAAAAAAGTGAGCATTTATTTTGTATTGTCGCCAAAATGATGTACCTTTGCACTCAAAACAATAACTATCAACAATGAAAATACAAAGACCTCAATATGAGATTTGGCTGCAAAAGCCAGGTGAGCTCGGCATCTATCAGCAGATAGAACGTGCCGGACGTGTATGCTACAAGAGCGAGAACAACACTACGGAAGACTCTGCCAAGCCTTTCGTGGGTCGCATGATTCAGAGCGAGCACTTTGCCATGCTGGAGCACGGCACGGTATATCTCGTATGCAATCATGGCGAGTTGCCACTCTATCTGCACAATAAGTTCTCTCGCCTCAACACCATTGATGGCAAGGATTATATCACCACCAACCTGCGTGTACTGGCAGAAAACAAGTGCTTGGACGACTTGAAACACCTCAGCGACTACGAGGAGGGCAAGCATGAACTGCGCATCACCGTGCATTTCACCACCCAGATCTCCATCACCCGCGAATACAATCGCCACCGTGCCAACTCTATGGCTGAGCAGAGCACTCGCTACTGCAACTATTCCAAGAACAAGTTTGACAACGAGATTACCATCAATCTCCCTACGTGGGTGGCAGAAGAAGGATTTGACGGATCACAGGAGGCAGACGACTATCAGTTCCGTGACCTCTGCGAGGACATTGCCGAGAACAGAGCTGAGGAATGGAGCAAGTTGACAACTTGGATTTTCGCCAACGAGGCAGCCGAGTATGCCTACATGAAGTTGATCGAGGCAGGTTGCAAACCCCAGGAGGCTCGTGCCATCCTGCCATTGGATTGCAACACGGAGTTGGTGCATACCGCCTTCATCAGCGACTGGAAGCACTTCTTTGATCTCCGTGCCTTGGGCACCACGGGTGCTCCTCATCCAGATGCCAAGATCCTAGCCCTTCCATTGATGGAAGAGTTTAAGGCAAAGGGGTACTTGAAAGATTAAAAAAGTTAAAATAGCTAGGCAGAGAAGCTGATTTTCAGTTTTATTGACATGGTGAATTGATTATTTGCTTATCTTTGCCCTGTGTTTTTCATAGTATTAGATTTAAGGTTATCAAGGTTTTGGGCTACAGCGGTAGCCCTTTTTTGGTAAAAAATGCACTTTTTTGAAGAAAATCGCAAAAAAGTTCCCAAAAAATTTGGTGGAATCAAAAAATAGTAGTACCTTTGCAACCGCTTAAGAAAACCAAGCTATAGTCATCCAGACTGAATTTTGGAGAGATGGTAGAGTGGTCGATTACAACGGTCTTGAAAACCGTCGTACCGAGAGGTACCGGGGGTTCGAATCCCTCTCTCTCCGCAAGAGTCTTCTGAAAGAAATTTCAGAAGACTTTTTTCGTTTTGAAAGAATACAAAAAGACATGAGATACTATACAGCATTGACCATAGCAGGCTCCGACAGTTGCGGAGGAGCTGGCATCCAGGCCGACATCAAGACGATGTCGGCCCTGGGCGTATACGCCGCATCTGCCATCACCGCCATCACCGTACAGAACACCAAGGGCGTATATGGCATACAAAAGGTAGAGGCTGACATCGTAAGCGGACAAATCAAAGCAGTGATGGATGACATCCATCCTGATGCCATCAAGATAGGTATGGTAAACGATAGCGATACGATCCACGCTATCGCCGAAACACTCAAGAAATATCATACTGATACTGCGGAAGAAAGACGTAATCAGCAGGCAGTTTTTCAGCACCTCGTCATCGACCCCGTAATGGTATCTACCAGTGGTTGCCGACTGATGCAAGAGGATGCGCTCGACATCTTCATCAACGAACTCCTTCCCCTTGCCACTCTCCTCACCCCCAACATTCCAGAGGCAGAGATATTGGCAGGCATGAAGATTGAAAACAAAGAAGACATCATGCAGGCAGCCTCAGCCATCAGCCGCCTGGGCTGCAAGCACGTACTCATCAAGGGAGGTCACTTCGAGGGTACAGAGAAGATAGACTATCTCTTTGAGAATGGCAAACTCCTGACCAGCTACCGTGGCATCAGTGTGAATACCCGAAACACCCATGGCACAGGCTGCACCCTTTCCTCTGCCATCACCTCCTACCTAGCAAGAGAAATGGATATGAACACCGCCATCGCCATGGCGAAGACTTACCTCTCAGGAGCTATTCTCGCAGGCAAAGATGTGGAGATAGGCGAAGGACATGGACCGGTCAACCACTTCTACGAACCAAAAAGTTTGTTTACCAAATGAAATGGATTGTTATCACCATGCCCGACTTCATAGAGCATGAGGCAAAATACATCAACCAACTCTTCGAGGCTGGCATCGACCTGCTGCATCTGCGCAAGCCCGACTCCAGCCTAGAAGATTGCGAGCGACTACTCCAAGAGATAGCCCCCAAATGGTACCCACAGATTGTGGTCAACGACCACTTCTCCCTCTGCCAGAAATATCACTTGCACGGCATTCACCTGAACCGACGCAACCATGAGATACCAGAGGGATTCCAAGGCAGCATCTCCTGTTCCTGCCACAGCCTGGAAGAGGTAATCGAGAAAAAGCCAGTTTGCGACTACGTCTTCCTGAGCCCCATCTTCGACAGCATCTCCAAGCAAGGCTACCAACATGCCTTCACCGAAAAGACTCTGGCTGAGGCAGCCCAAGCCGGCATCATCGACGAGAAAGTGATGGCCCTGGGCGGCGTAACGGAGGAAAAATTCACCCAATTAGCGGCTTGGCACTTTGGCGGAGGGGCTATGCTAGGCAATATTTGGAAGAAAATTTTGCTATTTCAAGATAATGTTGTACTTTTGCACCCATGATTTATCCAGATAATTTTGAAAATAAGATAGGATTCAACGAAATCCGCAAGATGCTGCGCGAAAGAAGTCTCTCTCCACTGGGCAAGGAACAGGTGGACAAGATGGCTTTCAGCAGCGATGCCGAACAGGTAAACGAGTGGCTCATGCAGGTGCGTGAGTTCCGCCGACTGATGGAGGAAGCAGAGGACTTTCCCCTGCAATATTTCTATGACGTAAGAGAAAGCATCCTCCGTATCCGTGTGGAGAACACCCACTTGGAAGAGGACGAGCTCTTCGACCTTCGCCGCTCTCTCTCCACCATCGCAGGCATGGTGAAAATCCTCAACCACAGCGATGAGGATGACGCCCATGCCGAGCAGGAAGACGGATGGAGAAGAGAGAAAAGGTACCCATACCCTGCCCTGCATCGCCTATCTGCCGACGTGATGACCTTTCCACAGCTCATCCAGCGCATCGACCAAATATTAGACAAATTCGGAAAGATACGTGACAACGCCACCCCCGAACTGCTCCAGATTCGCAGAGAACTGGCAAAGACCGAAGGCAGCATCTCGCGTACCTTATATAGTATATTGCGTGCAGCCCAGAGCGAGGGCGTGGTAGAGAAAGACGTAACCCCCACCCTGCGCGACGGCAGACTGGTGATACCGGTTATCCCAACACTGAAGCGCAAGATTAGAGGTATCGTACACGATGAGAGTGCCACGGGTAAGACTGTCTTCATCGAACCTACCGAGGTGGTGGAGGCGAACAACCGTGTGCGTGAGCTGGAGGGAGAGGAAAGAAAGGAGATTATCCGCATCCTCACCGACTTCACCAACAAGGTGCGCCCATTCTCCAAGGAGATATTGGACTCATACCGATTCCTCGCCCTCATCGACTTGATTCAGGCGAAACAAAAACTCGCCGATACCTTCAAGGCGATAGAGCCTGAGGTGGAAGACCATCCACACGTAGACTGGATTCGCGCCATCCATCCACTCTTGCAGCAATCCCTGCAAAAGAAGAATGAGAAGGTGGTGCCACTCGACATCACCCTGACTCAGGAGAAACGCATTCTGATTATCTCTGGTCCTAACGCCGGCGGTAAGTCAGTATGCCTGAAGACCGTGGGCCTGCTCCAGTATATGTTGCAGTGCGGACTGAGCATTCCGGTAAGCGAACGTTCCAAGACGGGCGTATTCCAAAACATCATGATTGACATCGGTGATGAGCAGAGCCTGGAGAACGACTTGAGTACCTACTCTTCTCACCTCTTGAATATGAAGAACATGATGAAGGCAGCCAACGGCGACACCATCATCCTGATAGATGAGTTTGGCACGGGTACCGAGCCTGGCATTGGTGGAGCCATCGCCGAGGCTGTGCTCGATAAGTTCTGCAAGCAGCAGGCTTACGGCGTCATCACCACCCACTATCAGAACTTGAAGCATTTTGCCGACAGTCATGAGGGAGTGGTCAACGGAGCCATGCTCTACGACCGCCATGAGATGAAAGCTCTCTTCCAGTTAGCCATCGGCAGACCAGGCTCTTCATTTGCCATCGAGATAGCCCGCAAGATTGGTCTTCCAGAAGAGGTCATCAAGGAGGCATCTGATATTGTTGGTTCAGAGTATATCCAGAGCGACAAGTACCTGCAAGACATCGTTCGCGACAAGCGATACTGGGAGAACAAGCGTCAGAACATACATCAGCGTGAGAAGGATATGGAGAAAACCATCTCCAAGTATGAGAGTGACATCGAAGACATCGAGCGCAGCCGTAAGGCTATTCTCCAAAAGGCGAAGGAAGAAGCAGCCGAACTCTTGAAGGAGAGCAATAAGAAGATAGAGAATGCCATCCGAGAGATCAGAGAGAGCCAGGCAGAGAAGGAGGAGACCCGCCGCATCCGCCAGGAACTCGATGCCTTCAAGCAGGAGGTACAGGAGATTGACACCAAGGAGGCTGACGACAAGATAGCTCGCAAGATAGCCCAGATACAGCAACGCAAGGAACGCCATGCCAAGCGACAGGCAGAGAAGAAAGAAAATCAGGAAAAAGCTGCCGCTGCCCTGCGCAATGCACAGAACAAGACGCAAGTAGATAACAATCGAGAGATTAAGGCTGGCGATACCGTTCGCATCAAGGGCTTGACTACCGTGGGCAAGGTGGAAAGCATCAATGGCGATACAGCTACCGCCGTATTCGGAGGCATGAGAACCAAGATGCGTCTCAACAGACTGGAGCACGCCACCTCATCTACCGAGACTCTGGACAAGACCGAGGAGCGTAAGGAGAACTTGGCTTCCTACGGCATCAGCAAGGAGACCCGCAAGACCATTGATGCCCACAAGACAAACTTCCATCAGGATCTCGACATCAGAGGTATGCGTGGCGACGAGGCTCTCAATGCCGTGCAATACTTCATCGACGATGCCATCTTGGTGGGTATGCCAAGGGTTCGCATCCTTCATGGCAAGGGCAATGGTATCCTACGCCAGTTGATTCGTCAGTACTTGAGCAGCGTGCCAAATGTGACTCACTATGCAGATGAGCACGTACAATTCGGTGGCGCAGGCATCACGGTTGTTGACTTCTAAAGTGAAGAACGAAGAGTGAAGAGTGAAGAATTCTCTTGTTTTTTCTCCCAAACTTCTAAATAGATGTTAAAAGCAGGAAGTTTTTCAGCAAAATATTTGGTGGGTTCAAAGGAAAACAGTACCTTTGCACCCGCTTAAAAAGCTGAGACGGACAAGTCTCATACGACCAGCTCCCTCGGAATCCCCCAGGATGGGAACATAGCAAGGGTACTTGGTTGTAGCGGTGCGATATGAATCGCTTGTCCACCCGCCTCTTTAGCTCAGTTGGCCAGAGCACGTGATTTGTAATCTCGGGGTCGTTGGTTCGAATCCGACAAGAGGCTCAAGAAAAGGAATCTTCTCACAAAGAAGGTTCCTTTTTTGTTTTCCCCCAAAAGAGCCTTTTATCTTTAATTATATATAAATATTTTCCCACTTTACACCTTATATAATAAAAAATGAGTATCTTTGCACGATAATAGCAAAAATACGTATCAATAAAACAATGAGTAAAGAAATTCAAGAGAATAAGGAAAGCATAGAGAAAGTAGAGGCAAGCAAGCAGCAAGCAGAGCAAAAACTGCAGACGGAACAAACAGAGCGCAATCAGCAGATGGAACAGGAGAATCCTGAAGAAATCGTAAAGACCATCGTGATTGATCTCTTCCGAATCAAACAGACCAAGGCTTTCGCTCGCCAGGATGGAGCCATCCTCGGCGCTGTATGGATAGCCAGCTTCATCTGCACCATGCTGGCAGCCAACCCATCCATGCAGATGCTGGGACTGGTAGCCAACCTGCTCCTCATCTCCACCCCATTCGTGATGGCTAAGCGACTGAAGATATTCCGTGACGACGTGCGTGAAGGACACATCTCATTCATGAGCGCATCGTTCTATTGTTTCCAGACATTCTTCTACGCCACCCTATTGCTCACCATCGTGCAATACCTCTGGTTCAGATTTATGGATATGGGGCCATTCATGTCGCAACTGCAAGCTAGCTACCAGATGATAGCACAGACATACCAGTTGACAGCCAATGAGACCAAGGAGGTGCTCAATGCTATCTTCATGATGAAACCTATAGCATGGGCAGCCATGTTTATGATAACCGACATCGTGGCAGGCATCGTACTGAGCCCTATCATCGGCGCAGTGATGGCTAAGAAGAATCTGAATCAGATGTAATTCTAGACAGCAATATAAAAACAAAACAAGATAAATAACACAGATAACAAGATAATACAGATATGGACATTTCAGTAGTAGTACCTCTGTTTAATGAGGAAGAATCGTTGCCAGAGCTCTTCGCTTGGATTAAGCGAGTGATGGACGCCAACGATTTTACATACGAAGTGATATTCGTGAACGATGGTTCCACCGACCGTTCATGGAACGTCATAGAAGAACTCTCCGAGAAACATGAGCAGGTAAAAGGCATCAAGTTCCGCCGCAACTATGGCAAGAGCCCAGCCCTCTACTGTGGATTCAAGGAGGCACAGGGCGACGTGGTCATCACCATGGATGCCGACCTGCAGGATTCGCCAGACGAGATACCAGGTCTCTACCAGATGATAACCAAGGAAGGTTATGACCTCGTATCTGGCTACAAGATGAACCGCAAGCAGGGCGACCCACTCTCCAAGACCATTCCTACCAAGCTCTTCAATGCCACAGCACGCAAGGTGAGCGGCATCCACAATCTGCACGACTTCAACTGCGGACTGAAAGCTTATCGCCGCGACGTGGTGAAGAATATCGAGGTTTATGGCGAGATGCACCGCTACATCCCATACTTGGCCAAGAACGCAGGCTTCGACAAGATAGGCGAAAAGCCTGTTCACCATCAGGCACGAAAGTTTGGCAAGTCTAAGTTTATGGGCTGGAACCGCTTCGTGAATGGTTATCTCGACCTGATGACCCTCTGGTTCCTCAGCAACTTTGGCAAGAAGCCAATGCACGTATTCGGATTCTTGGGCAGCATCGTGTTCTTCATTGGATTCCTCGCCCTCATCGGTCTGGGCATCGACAAGAGCATCGACCTCTACCATGGAGTATATGGCCATCTCATCACCGACTCGCCATACTTCTTCATCGCCCTCATCGCCATGGTTCTGGGCAGCCAGTTCTTCCTGGCAGGATTCCTGGGCGACCTCATCAGCCGTCAGAATCCAAACCGTAATGATTATCAAATAGAAAAGGAAATAAGATGCGGAAAATAATACCTTGCCTCGTCTTCATGGTACTAGCCATGGTGGGCTGCACGTCGCTGGATTGTCCCCTCAACAACACTACTTACACCAAGTATCGCTTGATGGGCAACATCACCACGCTCAAAGACACTATGACCATCTCTACCACCAAGACCGAGGGCACCGACAGCGTCCTGATCAACAAGGACGTAAAGGTGGACAGCTTCATCCTGCCGATGAGTTACCACCAGCCAGAGGACGTGTTTTACTTCGAGATAAGAAACCAAGAGAACCAGGTGTTCAAGGATACTGTGACGGTGAAGAAAGAGGATTTCTCCCACTTCGAATCAGTGGATTGCAATCCAGCATTCTTCCATACTATCACAGAGGTGAAGACCACGCACAACCTGATTGATTCCATAGTCATCAACAATAAAGATGTGAATTATGATGCATCCAAAGCACATTTCTACATATATTTCGGCAATCGCAATTAGTTGCCTACTTCTGATGCCACAGCAGGCAAGCGCCCAGGGACAGAAGAAGATGGCAGCAGCGATAGAGAAAGACTCCATCCCGCTACTCAAGGGGCTGGCTGTGGGAGTAGATCTCATCGGTCCTGTACAGATGATGGTGAGCGACTACGGACAGTTTGAAGCTTCGCTGAGAGTAGACCTCAAGGACAAATACTATCCCGTATTCGAACTGGGTTACGGCAAGGCTGACGCCTCAGATGAGAGCACCAAGATTAGCTACAAGACCAGTGCTCCTTACGCCCGAATCGGTATAGACTGGAACTTGCTCAAGAACAAGCATGATGACTACCGCCTCTTCGGTGGTTTCAGATACGGTTTCACCTTTTATAAATATGATGTTTCCGCTCCTGATATCCAGGATCCCGTCTGGGGAGGCTATGTACCATACGGTGAAAAAGGCGTATCTTGCAACTATCATTGGTTGGAAGGCGTATTCGGAGTGGATGCCAAGATATGGGGTCCTATCCGCATGGGTTGGAGCTTCAGATACAAGCGTCGCATCGCCTACAAGAAAAACGAGATAGGCAACACTTGGTATGTACCAGGCTTTGGCAAACAAGGCGGTTCCCGACTGGGCGGCACATTCAATGTAACCATCGAAATCTAACAAGAAGTTATGAAGAAGAAAAATCTGATTTGGCAGATACCTTTTCTGCTAATATTAATAATCGGTAGCGTATACATCATTCGCCAGAAGAACGACTTGCGCTATCAGCAAAACGAAGGCATGGTGTTTGGCACCATCTACCACATCACCTACCAGAGCGACACAGACTATCAGCAAGAGATAGAGGCTGAGCTGAAGAAGGTAGACAACTCCTTGTCGCCATTCAACAAGACCTCCATCATCTCTCGCATCAACCGCAATGAGCAGGTTACGGTAGACAGCATGTTTACCGATGTCTTCACCCTGGCAGAAAGCATCAGCAAGGAGACCGACGGAGCCTTCGACATCACCGTAGCCCCACTGGTCAATCTATGGGGATTCGGTTTCAAGAAGGGCGTAACCCCTAGCCAGAATGCCATCGACAGCATCCATTCGTTCATCGGATATGAGAAGGTGGCTCTGCAGAAAGGTCACGTCATTAAGCAGAATCCAAAGACCATGCTCGACTGCTCTGCCATCGCCAAGGGATACGGCAGCGACGTGGTAGCAAAATTCTTGAGAGCCAAGGGCATAAAGAACTTCATGATAGAGATCGGTGGCGAAATCGTGGTAAGCGGACAGAGCGACAAGCTCAAGCCATGGCACATAGGCATCAACAAGCCAACAGACGACTCACTCAACACCAACAATGAATTGCAAGACATCTTGAGTATCACCGATTGCGGCATGGCAACCAGCGGCAACTACCGCAACTTCTATTATAAGAACGGTAAGAAATATGCCCACACCATCGACCCTAAGACGGGGTATCCTGTGCAGCACAGCATCCTCTCTGCTACCGTAGTGGCTAAGAATTGCGCCACAGCCGATGCCTTCGCCACCTCGTTCATGGTCATGGGACTGGACAAAGCCAAGGAAGTATTGAAGAAGCATCCAGAGCTAGCCGCCTACCTCATCTATGCCGACGACAAAGGCAACAACAAGGTGTGGTACTCGCCAAGCATGGAGAAGAAACTGCTCACGCCGTAAGGAGTGAAGAACGAAGAATGAAGAATGGAAAATAGGTTATATGATAATCTCTTGGTGCTCCCCCTCTTTATGGGTATGAGTCGGAGCGACCTCTTGGACATCGCTGGTCAAACCAAATTCGACTTCAAGAAAGTGGAAGACGGAGAGACCATCGTAAGAGAGGGCGAGGCTTGTCAGCGCCTATACTTTCTGCTCAGCGGCGAGATAATGGTTATCACTGAGGCTGACGACCATGGCTATCGCATCGAGGAAGACATCTTCGGACCAGAGATATTCCAGATAGAGCGCATCTTCGGACTCACCCAGCGATTCACCCATACCTACATCGCCAAGCACGGTTGCAGCCTGATGAGCATCAGCAAGCAAGAGATGCAGAAACTATCCGATAAGTTTGAGATATTCCGCATCAACCTGCTCAACCTCATCTCCACGCAGACACAGAAGAACAACCGAAGGCTCTTCCGGGTTCCACCCAAGACATTGAGCGAGAGAATCACCCGCTTCTTCGAATCACACTGCATCCGACCAGCCGGCGAAAAGATGTTTTACATCAAGATGACCCGTCTGGCAGAAGAGATGAACGTGAAACGCATCTACGTCTCCAACGCTCTCAACGAGATGCAAGACCACAAACTCATCAAGCTATATCGAGGAAGGATTCATATCCCATCACTCGAAAAGCTGATTATCAAACATTAACGACAAAAAAGAACAACTGAAATGCAAAATACAGACAACAACAAGATACAGGAGAAGGAAGCAAAGAGAATCAACCCTTTCTTCTTGCCATACGATACCCCTCACGACACCGTACCATTCGATAAGATTAGACTGGAAGATTACGAGGAGGCCTTCATGGAGGGTATTCGCCGCGACGACGAGGCTACCGACAAGATAGTGAATGATCCTGCAGAGCCAACCTTTGAGAATACCATCGCCCGTGTAGACAAGGACAAGGGGGAGCACTACTATGACCTCTTGGGCAGAGTATCCAATGTATTCTCTTGTATGATGAGCGCAGATACATGCGATGAGATGGAGGCTTTAGCCCAGAAGTTGAGTCCTATCCTCACCAAACATGCCAACGACATCACCCTCAACAAGAAGCTCTTTGAGCGCATCAAATTTGTTCACGACCATCCAAATCGTGAGTTGACACCTGAGGAGCAGATGTTGCTCGATACTAGCTACGATGGATTCGTACGCAGTGGTGCCCTACTCGATGAGGAAGGCAAGGAAAAGTTGCGCAAACTCACAGAGGAAGCTAGCATCCTGACCTTGCAATTCTCTCAGAATCTGCTGAAGGAGAACAAGGCATTCACCCTCCACATCACAGCCAAGGCGCAGTTGGAAGGTCTGCCAGAAACAGCCATCAACGCTGCCGCTCAGACTGCCAAGGACAAGAACGAGGAAGGTTGGATCTTCACTTTGGATTACCCAAGCTTCTCTCCTTTCATGACCTACTCTACCCAGCGAGAGCTTCGCAAGCAGATGTATATGGCTCGCAACACAGTCTGTACACATGACAATGAGCAGAACAACCTGGAGATATGCAAGCGACTGGTCAACCTGCGCCGCGAATTGGCTCAGCTCCTCGGTTTCGAAACATACGCAGATTATGTACTCCGCCATCGCATGGCAAGCAACATAGAGAATGTATACAAGTTGCTCAATGACTTGATAGACGCCTACAAGCCAACCGCCATCAAGGAGGTGGATGAGATCAATGCACTCGCCAAAAAACTGGAGGGCGACGACTTCGAGGTGCAGCCTTGGGACTTCGGCTACTATTCTCACAAGCTCCAGATGGAGAAATACAATCTAGACGCAGAGATGCTGCGTCCTTACTTCCAGTTGGACAAGGTCATCGCCGGTGTATTTGGTTTGGCTAACAGGCTCTACGGCATCACCTTCAAGGAGAACAAGGACATACCAGTATATCATCCTGATGTTAAGGCATACGAGGTATTCGACAAAGACGGCAGCTATCTCGCCGTATTCTATGCCGACTTCTTCCCACGCAAGGGCAAGCAGGGAGGTGCTTGGATGACCGAATTCCAGGGACAATGGATAGACTATAAGGGCGTGAACGTACGTCCTCATGTCAGCGTGGTGACGAACTTCACCAAGCCAACTGAGGAAAAGCCAGCCCTCCTCACACTGGGCGAAGTAGAGACCTTCCTCCATGAGTTTGGTCATAGCCTGCACGGCATGTTTGCCAACACTCGCTTCGAGAGTCTCTCGGGCACCAACGTATGGTGGGACTTCGTAGAACTTCCATCTCAGTTTATGGAAAACTATGCGATAGAGAAAGACTTCCTGCGCACCTTCGCCTTTCATTACCAGACAGGCGAGCCATTGCCAGATGAACTCATCGAGCGCATTGTGAAGAGTCGCAACTATATGGCTGCCTACGGATGCTTGCGCCAGGTAACCTTCGGCTTATTGGACATGGCATATTATACGAAGAAAGATGCCTTTACGGACGATATCATTCCATTTGAGAAGAAGGCATGGGAGAAAGCGATTGTTACCAAGCAATTGCCAGATACCTGTATGACCGTACAGTTCTCTCACATCATGGCGGGTGGTTATGCAGCAGGCTATTACAGCTACAAGTGGGCAGAAGTATTGGATGCAGATGCCTTCAGCGTATTCAAGAAGAATGGCATCTTCGACCAAAAGACAGCCCAGAGTTTCCGCGACAACATCCTCTCCAAGGGTGGCACCGAGCATCCAATGACGCTCTACAAGCGATTCCGTGGTCAGGAGCCTACCATCGATGCCCTGCTGGAAAGAAACGAAATTAAGAAGAGTTAGGAGTTAGAAGTTAGGAGTTAGGAGTTAGGAGTTCCCCAAGAACATTCTTAATTCTTAATGATCAATTATTAATTAAATAAAGTATGGAGAACGAACATTCAAAACAAACCAAGCTCGACCTTCGCTATCTGCGAATGGCTCGTATCTGGGCCGAGAACAGCTATTGCAAGCGCCGACAAGTGGGCGCACTAGTAGTAAAGGAGAAAATGATTATCAGCGATGGCTACAATGGAACGCCCAGCGGATTCGAAAACGTCTGCGAGGAGAATGATGTCACCAAGCCATACGTTCTCCATGCCGAGGCGAATGCCATCACCAAGTTGGCTCGCAGCAGCAACAATAGTGAGGGCAGTACCCTCTATGTTACCGCTTCTCCATGCATCGAATGTGCCAAACTCATCATTCAGGCTGGCATCAAGCGAGTGGTCTACGCTGAGAAATATCGACTCAACGATGGTATCCAGCTATTAGAGAGAGCTGGCATCAAGGTGGAATATCTGAACCCAGACGAAAATATTACGTTATAAAATATATTGTTAGTAAGTTATGAACATGAACAAGAATAAGACCAACCGATTTATGCCTTTCATCATGGCGGTATGCGTGGTGATAGGTATCATCATCGGTACGTTCTTCTCTAACCATTTCTCGGGCAACCGACTCAATGTCATCAATAGCGGAAGCAACCGACTCAACAACTTGCTCCACTTGATAGACGACCAGTATGTAGATGCCGTCAACATCGACTCACTGGTAGACAAGGCTATCCCGCAGATTCTTGCCGAGTTGGATCCTCACTCTGTCTATATCAGTGCCAAGGATGCAGCCCAAGCCACCGACGACCTCAAGGGTTCGTTCTCTGGCGTAGGCATCGAGTTTGTCATTCGCCAAGACACCATCCACGTTCAGAACGTGATTCAGAATGGTCCTGCCGAGAAAGCAGGATTATTGGCAGGCGATAAGATTGTGGCTGTAGATGGCAAGCCTTTCGTGGGCAAGCAGGTAACCAACCAAGAGGCTATGCACCGCTTGAAGGGTCCTAAGGACACGAAGGTTAAGATAGGCGTATTGCGCTATGGCAGCAGCAAGGTACAGACCTTCACCGTTACCCGAGGCGAGATACCTACCAAGAGTGTCACGGCAGCTTATATGCTGGATGACAGCACTGGCTATATCCGCATCAAGAACTTTGGTGAGAACACCTATCCAGAGATGCTCATCGCCCTTGCCAAACTTTCACAGCAAGGTTTTAGCAATCTCTGTATCGACTTGCGTGATAACTCAGGCGGCTATCTCTCAGCAGCCGTCAACATGGCCAATGAGTTCCTTGCCGACAAGAAGCTCATCGTGTATACCCAGGGACGCAAGTCACCTCGCCAGGAATATCGCAGCGACGGCAAGGGTTCTTACCAGAAGGTACCAATGGTAGTGCTCATCAATGAGGGCTCAGCTTCATCCGCCGAAATCTTCGCAGGAGCCATGCAGGACAACGACCGTGCCACCATCATTGGTCGCCGCTCATTCGGTAAAGGACTGGTACAGCAGCAGATAGAATTCCCAGACCACAGCTTGATTCGCCTCACCATCGCCCGTTACTACACCCCATCAGGCAGATGCATCCAGAAGCCTTACACTATGGGCGACGACAAAGACTATGAGCAAGACCTCTTGGATCGCTATCAGCATGGTGAGTTCTTCACACAGGATAGCATCAAGCATACGGGTCCTGCATATCATACCAGCATTGGCAGAACCGTATATGGCGGCGGTGGCATCACCCCAGACATCTTCGTTCCTGAGGACACACTGGGCATGACATCCTACTTCAAGGAAGCTAGCATGAGCGGACTCATCCTGCAGTTTGCCTTCACTTACACCGACGATAACCGTCCTAAGCTGAGAAACTTCAAGGAGATGATGCAGCTTGCCGACTATCTGGACAGCCAAAACATGGTGGAACAGTTTGTTAGCTATGCTGACAAGCATGGTTTGAAGCGTCGCAACTTGCTCATCAAGAAGTCACACAAACTCTTGGACAGAGTCATTGACAGCCGTATCATCTACAATATGTTGGATGAGCAGGCTTGGACACAGTTCATCAATCAAGACGACCCTGTGATTCAGAAGACGCTCGAAGTATTCAGCAAGCACGAGGCTTTCCCAAAGAAACCAGTGGCAACCATCAAGAAAACAAAGAAGGATGGGAAAAAGTGAACTTAGAAAAATCATAAGAAACAGAAAGCGACAGTATTCCTCAAGCCAACTTGAGGAACTGTCGCTTTCTGTATTATCTCGTCTCAACAACAATGAGCAGCTAGCAGCCGCCCAGACAGTGTTGATGTATTATTCCTTACCCGATGAGGTTAATACTCATCAGTATATCGACCACCTCATACGGCAGGGCAAACGGGTACTCCTACCCGAAGTCATTGACTCCGAACACATGGTAATCAGGGAATATACCGGCAAGCAAGACTTGAAAGAAGGCTCTTTTCATATTATGGAACCTATCGGAGCCATCTTCCCAGAAGAGAAATACAAGGAGATAGAAGTGGGCATCATCCCTGGAATGAGCTTTGATGCCAAGGGCAATCGCCTAGGCAGAGGCAAAGGATACTATGACCGTTTCTTAGAGAAAGTACCCGATATGTATAAGATAGGAATCTGCTTTGACTTTCAAAAAGAGGAAAGCATTCCTACAGAAGTTACAGACATCAAAATGAATGAGATTATCTAGCCTTCCGATATGAAGACTGGATAATCTCATTTTCATTAATAGAATCTGATATCAGCTATCACCTGCGCCCCAACCTGTTCATTCAATCGGTGCACCAGGCTAGAGCGGCTCATCGTCAAGTCGGCACGCAAGGAGGGATTATCCACCTTCACATAGAGCGTTTGGTTCTTGATAAATTTCTCGCCACAATAAGCGGCAATGGGAGCACCCACCACGGTGTCCCAGCAATTCATCAAACGCTTTTGCTGCAAGGGCGTCTCCAAGCCTTCATTTCTCAAGAACTCAGGCAACAACTCTGCTATCGAACGAACTTTCTTTCTAAACATACGCTATCTCTCCGTTTTCTACATAAAAAAGTTTATAGTCACCATTCAGTCGGCGCAAGATCTGGTCCAGATGGTCACGATTGGTATCCGTGATAAAAATCTGTCCGAAGTTATCGCCCGAAACCAACTGCACGATAGCCTCCACTCGCTGCGCATCGAGTTTGTCAAAGATGTCATCCAGCAGGAGCAAAGGCGTGGTATTGGAAACCGTGCGCTGCAAGAAACTAAACTGCGCCAACTTCAGGGCAATGACAAACGTCTTGTTCTGTCCCTGACTTCCCTCACGCTTCATCTGATAATCCCCCAACAAGAACTCCAAGTCATCTCGATGCACGCCGTGCAAGGAATACCCCACAGCCCTATCCTTGAATCTATCTCGCTGAATGACCTCCAACAAAGGTCCACGAGTGCAATGCGAACTGTATTGCAAATCCACCTTTTCCTGATTGCCCGAAATATGCTGGTATATCTGCTGGAAGATGGGGACTAACTCACAGACAAAAGCCTGACGCTTGGCGAAGAGAATCTCACCATTCTGCGCCATCTGCTGCTCCCATAGCTCCATGAGCATAGGGTCAGGCTCAGCCTCCATCTTGAGCAAGGCATTGCGCTGTTGCAAAGCCTTGTTGTAGTTGGCTAGTGCCTCAATATAGGAATGGTCATACTGCGAGATGACCACATCCATCAACTTTCTGCGTTCCTCGCTGCCCCCTTCTATCAGCGATACATCTGAAGGCGACACCAAGATGAGCGGAATCAAACCGATGTGCTGCGACAGGCGTTTGTATTCCTTCTTATTGCGCTTGAAGTGCTTCTTCGTACCGCGCTTCATGCCGCAATAGATGTTCTCCACATCCCCATTATCATTCTCATAGTTGCCTTCCAACATAAAGAAATTCTCATCATGCGTGATAATCTGGGAATCTATCGGCAAGTTGGTACTCCTGCAAAATGAGAGATAGTAGATGGCATCCAAGAAGTTTGTCTTACCCATGCCATTGTGGCCGATAAGACAATTGATCTTGGGCGACAAATCAAGATTTGCACCTTTGATATTTTTGTAGTTAATAATGGAAATATTCTTTAAAATCATATACTCTTTACTGCTTATAGAGTGCAAAGTTAGCAGAAAAAGGGGAAAAAACGAAAAAAGTAGCCAAGAAATTTCAATATGTGGATAAATTTCTGTATTTTTGCAAACTAAAAGAGTAGAATAATAAAAAACGAAAATAAAAAAATGGCAAACAACAACGCACAGGCTCCAACAGCAAGCGAGAGCCTTAACATTCATGAGGCCTTCTTTTTGAAATACAAGAAGGCCATTATTATCGCAGTGGTAGCAGTTATCGTTATCATCGCAGGTGTATTCGGTTACATTTCTCAGATCTCTGGTCCTCGTGAGGACAAGGCAAGCACTATGCTTGGCAAGGGTCAGACTTACTTCAACAATGAGATGTACGAGCAGGCACTCAATGGCGATGGCGCAGGCTATGTAGGTTTTGCTAAGATTGCTAGCGAATACAGCAGCACTGACGCAGGTAACTTGGCCAACCTCTATGCTGGTCTTTGCTATGCCAACCTCGGCAAGTGGGCAGAGGCTCAGAAGAGCTTGGACGCTTTCTCTTCTAAGGGCGACCAGATGATTAGCCCAGCAGCAGAGGCTGCTCTCGGCGATGCTTACGCTCACCTCAAGCAGTATGACAAGGCTGTAGATGCATTCAAGAAGGCAGCTTCCATGGCAGACAGCAAGTCTGATGACGATGCCAACAACAGTCTCTCTCCTGCATTCTTGATCAAGGCTGGCGAGATTCTTGAGAGCCAGGAAGGTGGCAACAAGAAGGCTGACGCCCTGAGCATCTACCAGGACATCAAGAAGAAGTATGTTAACTCTATGCTCGTACAGAGCGGTGAGATTGATAAGTATATCGAAAGAGCTTCTAACTAATCATAGTTATGGCAACAGCACTTCATAATTTATCAGATTACGACTTTACCAAGGTACCTGATGCTAGCAACATGTGCTTTGGTATCGTCGTTGCAGAATGGAATCCTGAGATTACGGGTGCCCTCCTCGAAGGTGCCGTCAAGACACTAGAGAAGCATGGTGCACTGACAGAGAATATCCATGTCAAGACCGTACCTGGCAGTTTCGAACTCATCTATGGCGCCCACCAGATGGTGCTCAATGGCGGCTATGACGCTGTCATCATCCTGGGCAGCGTGATTCGTGGTGAGACACCTCACTTCGATTACATCTGCGAGGGCGTAACATACGGTATCGCTCGCCTCAATGCCACACAGGAAATCCCTGTCATCTACGGATTGCTTACCACCAACGACTTGCAGCAGGCTAAGGACCGCAGCGGTGGCAAACTGGGCAACAAGGGCGATGAATGCGCTATCGATGCCATCAAGATGGCTAAGTTCTAATATATATAATAAGGTATAGATATATGAAACTTTACCAGTTGTTACAATCATTCGAGTTTGAGGAGATCTTCCCTACCGTCAATGAGATGTTCCCTAATGCCCAGTTGCATAGAGACGTCTTCGAGAAGGCATTTGATATGCTTTGCAATATCCAGCCTATCTCATCCAAGAAGACCATCCGTTTCGAATTGATGGAAGACCCAAACTCCAACGATATGTTTGTGGGTGCCAACGACAGCTGTTTCCAGACTACCTGGGATGTATGCCTTGGCAAAGAAATCAAAAAAGGAAAGGGTGCAGACCTAAATGATGTAGAGATGGCAGCCAACTGCTTGCTCAATGTTCTCTTCATCGGTCGACACCCACAAGGTTTTGATAAAGAATATAAGAAGCTTCTCAAATAAAGCTATACACCAGCCTCATCCTCGTCATCGGATGAGGCTTTTTTATTACCCTCACCGTCAGCAGATGCCTTATCCTCGCCATCATTGGTATCCAGCACCTGGTCCTTGCTGATGCTCACACTTCCCATTCTGGAAATCTTCAGCACCAATGGTACGTACTCATCACTGGTGACATCAGGCGAACCTACACTGGCAGCAAAATAGAGACAATCCCCCTCTGCCTTCACATAGACGATGCCCAACAAGGCACCCGCATTCTTGGTATGAGAGTCAAGAAATTCAGAGAAGTCAGACTTCTTGAAGGTACGATTGAAGAATTCGCTGCCATCCTTGCGCAGCACACGCACCTGAATCACATTGTCGTAGTACTTGTTGTTCTCATCCACCTTGACGAGAGGCAACTCCGTGTCCGAACTGCGCTTCACCACTACCTTATAGGTACTTCCCACCCACTCTACATCGCGAGCCTGTTCGTACCCACTCATCTTCTGAGTGGCTTTCTTCACCTGAGCCACAGGCTTGGGAGCAATGATCACGTTGCTCTGTTTCTTCTCACTGCACGAAGCCATCACCCCTGCGGCAAAAGCCATTAATAATATGTAATTGATTCGTTTCATCTGCTCTTAATTGTTTTGATGGTACAAATTTAGTAAAAAAAGTTGAGACAAGCGGCATCCCCTCGTTAAAAAATAAAAAAGGCACCGACTTATCACAAGCCAATGCCTTTGGAATACCTAAATACTAACTAATAAATTTCCTATTGAATCTTACACGATATAATAAAAGTTCAGTTTATGAATTCTAATCACTATATTAGACGCTGAGATAAAGAAAAGGTTTAATCAAAAGAATAAAAAAAATGATTTTTTCTTGTTTTTTCTATATATTTTCGATTTTTGATACAAAACAACTGATATTTTTTTGTTTTTCAAACATTTTGTCGTATCTTTGCAGCCAAAATAAAACATTTAGCATGAAAAAGGTAGTATATATATTTCTAATTGCGCTAATGACGGTCACTTCTTGCCAACAGAAGAAGACAGAAAAGTCACCTGAAGTCATCGACACGATACCCGTGATGGTGATGCAGGTACAGAAGTGCAGTCGCCTATATACAGCCGAGGCTCATGTTCACAAGATTATCACCCATGATGACCAGCTCAATCTGCAAGGGTCACTCTTCAAGAAGACATTCAGCATCCATGTACCTGGTTCCAATCGCAAGATAGCCATTCCGATGGATGCCACCATCAAGGCGTACATCGACTTCAAGGACTTCTCCTCGAAGAATGTGAAGCGCCAAGGTGAGAAGATAGAGATTGTCCTCCCCGACCCACAGATGACACTCACCAGTAGCAAGATCGACCACAAGGCGATAAAGCAATATGTATCGTTCAGCCGCAGTAACTTCTCGGATGCCGAACTTGCCAAGCTGGAGCAACAGGGACGCCAGAGCATCATCAAGGACATTCCGCAACTCGACCTCATGGAACAAGCTCAACTCAGTGCTGCCAATACCCTCATCCCAATGCTCAAGGACATGGGATTCCAGGAGGAAAATATCAAGATAAGCTTCCGCAAGAAGTTTACCCTGGCAGACATCCAGCAGCTCTTCGATGGCTCTAGCGTGGAGAAGAAAACATCATCTAGCAAATAAAGCAAGGAGGAAATGACATGAAGAAATTAGGAATCATCATCATACTGCTCCTCCTAATAATAATAGGTGGAGCTATGTACTGGCTCAACAAGGACAACACTGTCAGCGTAGCCCAAGAAGAGCGCACCACCCTATCTCCCACCCAAGTGGAGAGCATTGAGGCAATAGGTCAATGGGAGTTTCTAGCCATAAGCGACGAAGAACTCATTGACACCATGCGTCATGGATTCTTTGGCGACGACCAACTGGTGCGCATTTATTACGGCACCCTGCGCTTAGGCATAGATATGCACGAGGCGAAGGAAGGATGGATACAAACCAATGAGGCAAAGGATTCCATCGTCTGCACACTGCCCCCCATCAAGTTGCTCGACCACAATTTCATCGACGAGGCAAAGACACAGAGCTTCTTCGAGGAAGGCAAATGGACAGGAGCCGACAGACAGGCGATGTATGACAGAGCCTACAGCCTGATGAAGCAACGTTGCCTCACCCCAGCCAACATCTCCACAGCACAGCGCAATGCCCAGCAACAATTCAGAGAGATGCTCAAGGCAATGGGATTCACCCATGTCAGAATAGAGTTCGACAAATAAACTATAATTTAAATAAGATGGATGCAATTAACGATTTTTTTACAGCGTTTAGTTCATTCCTTTGGGGATGGCCAATGATTATTCTCCTGTTGGGGACCCACATCTTCCTGACCATTCGCCTGCGCTTTCCACAGCGCAAGATATTCAAGGCGATCAAGTTGTCAGTGAAGAAAGACAAGGATGCCACGGGCGATGTATCCCAGTTTAGTGCTCTAGCCACAGCCCTAGCCGCCACCATCGGTACGGGTAATATCATCGGTGTGGCAACGGCAATAGCCTTGGGAGGACCTGGAGCCGTACTTTGGTGTTGGCTTACGGGCGTATTCGGTATCTCCACCAAATATGCCGAAGGTTTGCTCGCTGTGAAGTATCGTGTCAAGACTCGCCGAGGCAGAATGCTGGGCGGTCCTATGTATGCCCTGGAAAAAGGACTGGGTTGGAAGTGGCTAGCCATTCTCTTTGCCATCTTCGCCACACTGGCTTCTTTTGGCATCGGAAGTACCGTACAGGCAAATGCCATCTCCTCATTGGTAGAGAATCAGTATGGCATCTCACCTTATATCACAGGAGCCATCGTCACAGCTCTCGGTGCAGCCGTCATCCTGGGTGGTGTCAAGACAATCTCCAAGGTATGCAGCATGTTGGTACCTTTCATGGCACTCTTCTATGTGCTCGGTTGCATCTACATTCTCTTTGTCAACCATGCCTACCTCATACCAGCCATCAAGGTCATCTTCGAGTCAGCATTTACTCCGCAGGCAGCAGGTGGAGGTTTTGCAGGTAGCACCATGATGATAGCAGCCCGCTATGGTATCGCCCGTGGTCTGTTCTCCAATGAGTCAGGTCTCGGTTCCGCACCTATCGTAGCCGCAGCAGCCCAGACTCGCAACCCTGTACGCCAAGCATTGGTATCCTCCACCGGTACCTTCTGGGATACAGTCATCATTTGCGCCCTCACCGGAGTGGTCATCACCTCTAGCATCATAGCCTACCCAGACATCGACTATCATGATGGAGCGGCTCTCACAAAGCAGGCATTCAGCAAGATTCCATATATCGGAGCCCCATTGCTCACCTTCGGCCTCGCCACTTTCGCCTTCAGCACCACGCTGGGTTGGAGTTACTATGGCGAGCGTTGCGTAGAATATCTCCGAGGAAAGAAATGGATGATTACATTCCGCATCATCTATATCATCACCATCTTCATTGGTAGCGTGATCAATCTCGGCTTGGTATGGAACATCGCCGACTGCATGAACGCCCTCATGGCGATACCTAACCTCATCTCCCTGCTCTGCCTCAGCGGCATCATCGTTCATGAGACCAGAAAGTATCTCTGGCGTGATCGCCTGGATAGGGATATGGACGAGAGCGAGATAGAAGAGCTGGAAAAAGACTAGTTTGGAGTTAGGAGTTAGGAGTTAGGAGTTTAAAGTAAACGAAAAGAGCCTGGATGCATCACTGCGTCCAGGCTCTTGCTTTTTCTAAATCAACAAAAACTAATAAAATATCTTCTTAACCTAAAGTATTCTAAACCTATGCTTTCTTTTTTCTGATGCAAAGGTACAACGTTTTTCTCAATATCCTATCATTTTTTGTGTGATTTATAGATGTTTTGATGAGCAAACGTTTGCACGATTAGCTCATCTTGTAGTCTCTAATCCTTAATCATTTATTATTAATTGAAGATGCTTCATAGCATGTCCCCCCCAAACGGTGTCATTCACATATTGAAAGCCCAGATTGGCGTATAGCTTTTCTGCGAGCGGATTTCCCTTGTCCACCAATAAGCCCACTTTGGAATGTCCCAGTTCCTTGGCTCGCTCTATGGCTGCAAGCAGCAATCGAGTGGCAAACTTCTTGCCACGGAAGTTGCTCGATACCGCCAAGCTGTCTATATAGAATTCACCCTCACCAGTCTCAGCATCCATTCCCGAGTAGTCGATGCCAAACTCCACCAAAGCCTCGTTGATAAATCGTTTTCTCAATCGCTTCAAATCAGCACCATCGTAAGCCACCACCACTCCAGCCAAGATACCACTGGAGGTCATTCCCACCAAAGTGTTCTTATAGCTATATTGGCTATCGTCCATCTTCACCAGCTTAGAAATGACCCGATGAAAATCAGCTAGGTTATGGTGTGGTCCTGCCAGATTTTGGCAGCAATTCGTACTCATCGCCTCCATGATGAGCGATGCAATATGTGATGCCACGTCTGGCGTAGCTGGTTTGATATCTAACTTCATGCTATATTGCTTATTGCTTTATGATTTCTATTTCGTTACTTCCAGGCTTGTAAAGATAACCCACACACTCCGTAGCATCCACCTTGAATGGTTTCCAGGTCAGCTGGTTCCAGTCTATCTTATCCGTGCTCTGAGCCACTGGCACCTGAGGTATCAAGCTACCATCCTTCACCAAGATCACACAGGGTATCTTGTTCTCCTTCACACTGATTTCCTGGTAGCCACCATCATATACCTTACCATTCTGATAGTCTATCCATTTGCCATTAGGCAGATATACAGTTCTGCTAGTACCACTCTCCAAGAGAGGAGCCACCAGCATCTGCGAGCCATACATATACTCATCCTCCACCTGCCAAGCACCAGCATCATGAGGGAACTCCACGAAGAGGGCTCTCACCATAGGAAGTCCCTTCTCGGTACAGTCCTTAGCCTGCGCATAAACATAAGGCATCAACTGATACTTCATCTCGGCATTGGCACGGAAGGCATCAGTAAAGTCCTTGCTGATGAGCCATGGCTCAGTAGGAGGTGCACCATGGGCACGAGTATGCGAACTCAAGAAGCCAAATGGCAACCAGCGGCGATACAAGTCATCCGGACTTTGGGTCACAAATCCACCCATATCATGACTCCAGAACGAGAAACCACTCAGTCCGAAGCTCAAGCCACCTCTCAGGTCGCCCATCATGCCCACACTTCCTATCTCATTGGTAGCGGCATCACCACCCCAGTGCAGAGGGAATCGCTGGCTACCAGCCCAGGCACTGCGTGCCCAGATCACGCCCTCATGGTCAGCAGAGTTAGCTTTCACTGCCTCCCAGAGAGCCTTGTTATATCTCAATGGATAGAGGTTGTGCTCATAGAAACCCGTCTTACCACTGGCATAGAGACCATCGTAGGGAGCAGCCTCACCAAAGTCACACTTAATCACACTCACGCCCTGCTTGATGAGATTGGCTATCTTACCCTGATACCAACTCACGGTCTTCGGGTTGCTCAAGTCGAGCACGACATCCTCATAGTTCAGCGTGCCATTGCCGTTCTTCACAGCCATGCCGCCATCCACCAACTCACGGAAGTAGCGATTCTTCGGAGTGAAGTAAGGCAACTGCCAGAGACAGGTATGAAATCCATCCTTCTTGAGCGACTTCAACATGCCCACAGGATCCTTGAATCGGTCCTTGGCAAACTCATAGTCGCACTGCCAGTCCACCCCAAACCATCCTGTATCAAAGTGGATGACATCAGCAGGTATCTTGTTGGCTCTCAACTGATGCGCCACTTCCAGTCCCTCCTTCTGCGAGAAATAAGAGATGCGGCTCATCCAAGTACCAAAAGTCCAAAGAGGCAACATAGGCGACTTGCCTGTCACATTAGTATATTTATCGAGAATATCCTTCGGTTCGCCGAAGAATACAAAGAAGTCCATCGTCTCATCGCCCATAAACAGGCGCTGCGCACCGATATAGCTAGCCCCAAAATCAGCAGTAGTAGGAGCCGAAGTGTGCATAAAGAAACCATAGCCACGGTTAGAGAAGTAGAAAGGCACAGGCTTATACATACCATCAGTCTCAGGTCCCTGCGGGTCCACAACCGAGATATTCACCTTCTGCCCCACCTTATTCAGAGAAGTAAAGCTCTCACCGCAACCATAGATGCGCTCACCAGGCGAAAGCATAAACACAGGGTTGATGCTACGAGAGTTGTCGCTGCCACGCTTGATAAAGTTGAAAGGCAGGAGCTTCACCTGTGTGCTGTCATTATCGATGATATGGCGAGTCTGGGTCAGGATCTTTCCGTTGGCATCACGCAGGATAAGGCGGAAAGGATACTTCTGGATTTCCAGTTCACCATTCTTATTTTTATATACGATACTATTGTTGTTAGCCAGCGTATTCCATCTACCCTTGGCGATGCGAGCATTGTCATTGCCCGCATTCTCAGCTATAAATTCAGGAGAGAACATCGGGTCATTGGCATCATCCATCTTCGGTTCTATAGGCGAAGTGAAGAGCGTGATACGCAGCGTACGGTCATCAATCTTTTGGACTTTGATTTTTAGGTTAGGATCATTATCATATTGTGTATCAGGAAAATCAAGCATTTTCATACGCACAGGCCAGTATCCATTCAGATTGAAAGCCTGTCTAGGCGCCAGTCTGTATCGTTTCCAGTTGAGCTGCCCCTCACCCTTGTTCAGGTCAAACCCCACGATGCTATCAGCCAAGAAGTAAGTATTGGCGAGATCAGAGAAGTCGCCCGACATATCCTTAGCCTGGCACTGAAGATACTCAATGCCATTATTTGTTTGCAATTGTGCTTGTGCTGTCGCGAAACTACCGATAGCACAGATCATTGTTATAATTTTCCTCATAAGGTTTATTATTATTTATTCATTGTGACAAAATTACGTTTTTCTTTCGTAACCACCAAATATTTTAAAGAAAATTACACATTTCCGCAAATATTTATTTTGTAACCGCCAAACAAAAGAGCTAAATCTTTGATTTTTTAGCAGAGAAGAACTCAATTGTAGCCTTCTACCACCTCCACATTCCCCACTTCCTCCAAATCTTCAGGAAGTATTTCTTGGCCATTCCTTGTTGTGTGAAATGCCCATACTTGGTGATCACACTATCAAACATACCCCTCACTCATATATTTATCTGGATAAACAATTTTATATTCACCATCTAATAAAAACGCTTTTTTCAAAACGCATATTTGAATTGGAGGTATTATTTCCAGATATGCTGAATTTTTCGCAACAAAAGAAATACGTGGTGAATATCTCCAACATCTATCAGCCTTTGCCCGAATGGCTTGATATTGCGTCAAGAAATCAGAATGATCCTTTAACATTTCCAAAACAAAAGGAACTGTTATTGTTTTATTAGGATATTGCAAAGATAATTCTTTACATAGAGCCCTTATAGCTTTTAAATGTTCAGGATTATTATACAAGTCAAACGTATTAGGATATTTAGCATCACAATGAGACAAACAAATCACATAATTTCCATTATAACATTCGCAGCCCCACCAATGCGCCAGTTCAATAAAGTAGTCCCAGAAATAATAACCAATGCCAAGCCATGCATCTTTCCTTCTACACAAGAAAGGACCATTTTGCTCTATTTCATCAGGATTATCCCTATCCTCTACTGCTTGATAAATTTTCCTCTTATCCATTATTTTCAACGCGAGTATTCTCTTTAAGTTCTTCTTGTAAAACAGACAAATTATAAGTTGGCAAAACTATTGGCGGAATACCTGCCTGTACAGAGACTGAACTTATAAAAGCTCTAACATACGGAATTACCTTTATACAAAGAGCAATAGCCATCATCTATTAAATCCAGCTTTGCTTTTTTGTTCCTTAAGTCGATATCCTTCAAAGAATTCTCTACAAAAGTAAAGGCACTAACATTTGGCAGATTGAGACTAGAAATTCTATCCCACTCTGCATCCTTAACTTCCCTCGAAGATTCACGAAGGAAATCTAGAACCTGCTCTATATATTTATCTACCATGTTATAAATCCTTATTAGTTGACATTCTTTGCTTGCAAAGTTACGTTTTTTTTTATTTCAACTCAATGTTTTTCAAAAAAAAACTCATATTTTACACTACTTAACTAAAAAAGTATAAATGTTTTACAAAGAAACTGGTCGTAGACTTTCAAACTTGCGGTTTTCTTTGTCTTCTCTTGCTGTCATACTGTAAATACTAAATTATATATTGCAAAAACAAGCAATTTTCAAGTACGAAACAAGAAAAGTCTCTATCTTTTAGCAATATTTATCTTTTTATGATTACCTTTGCGCCCATTCACTGGGCTTACAAGACTATCCGAAGATTCTTTCTGCGATAAACTTGGCTGGGAAAAACAAGCCAGCCATGAGGTAACCACTTGACAGTCCCAGTTCTATCACCATCCGTTACCACCATACCTTACTGCAAGACAATACCTAGCCTATCCCCCACCTTTCCCCAGGCGGTCCCATCCCGCAAAAATCTGGCGAGGGCTCTGATGCCCCGCCAACCTTAGAGCGCGGCGGTACCGAGCACGCCAACAGGGTGCGGTTTCCTCTTCTCGCCTGAGGAGAGAAGACCGAGATGAGAGGTGGAACTCTCCTTGGAAGGAGAGACGGAGAGGTTCGAAAAAAATGAATCATAAGGCATAGCCTTATAAACTATTTCAGTCCCTCTTTGTCATTATCCTCGAACCAGTCAGCCAGCGCTTCCTCGAAGCTCCACTTAAACTGATACCCGCAATTCTTCAGCTTCTCACCACAGATATTAGTAGAAATCTGAAGTTTCTGCACTCTCGCAGGACAGATACCCATTGGTGAACCAAGAAGCATGGCGGTTCTTGCCATAGGCATGATAACCCAGTTAGGAATATCAGGCACAAACTGAGTCAATCCTGTTACCTTATTTCATTGCTTCCACGATGTGCTGGATGGTATAAGCAGATTCAAAGGTATTTCATACACTATTAACTTTCACTTTCCTCTATTTTAAATAATTTTTCTTGCTGCGACAATTTTAAAACGAAATACTTCTCATCGTTTAATTGAGCAGGTAGTTTATCACGCAAAATAGATGCGACAAATTGAATGCCACATTCCTCAACTTCTTCTGCAATGTCAACCAATTGATTATCGCTCATCAATTCCTTTTTATCATTCAGCAAGAAATGCAAACAAGGAATTTCTTGGGAATCAGCAAATTTTGTATACGCAATGTCAAAACAAGATATTTCTCCCATTTTCTTTCCAGAACTTAGATTAGCATTCAAGGAAGAAAAGGTATATATTTTTCTCTTCTCATCAAAATCAAATTTTACTAAATACTCCTCATTATAAAGTTTTCTGGAAACTTGAGAGAAATATTGATTGAAGATATCCAACTTATCCTGTAATTTTTTACGGAATCCATCGGTGTACATGTCATTACTTATTTCCTTCTCCTTAAGCTTCAATCTTGCTATTTTCTTGACTATAGCTTCTATTTGCTCTATTTTACTTTCTAATTCTCCCTTTCTTTGGTATTTCTGATTAATCTCATTAATTAAATACTCCAAGTCATCATAAGTATCAGATTGCGTTACAACCTCAGACAGTTGTTGCTCTTTGGACAACAAATTTGAAAGTTTCGAACCTTTCTTTGCTAAGTTTTCTCGCAACTGTTTCAAAGCACTGTTAGCAAACTTACCTTTATTTGCAACCATCTGATTATGATAACCAACAAGTTCCTCAAAAGTTTTGTGCAAATCTGGCACCAAAGCTTTTGCTTGCTTGTATAAACTTTCTAACTCTTTAATATCTATATTAGAATACTCACCTTCTAATTCCTCCAGAGTTTGAAGAAGAATATTTTCACGCAATTTCAGCAAAGAGATTTCTGAAGTCAACTTATTAACTTCATACTTAATCTCATTTAGTAAATCTAAATCTCTTGCAAGATTTTGATTTATATTCAAAGTTTCCTTCTTCGCTTCTAACAATTTGATATCATTGTTTACTACACCTAAAATTGCTTTGTATGCATTTTGATCTGCCCCATCAGCTTCCAAGCGTTTTTTAAATTTTTCCTCTGCCCCTATTTCTTCTTTAATTTTTTTTCTTTCCGCTCCATTATCATTGTAACAGCCAAAAAGGAACAAATAGAGTGTCTCATACTCTATATCCTTACCCATTGTAAGAGTCTTAAGGACATTAGAAACATTTTGATTGGTATATCTAAAATTGTGGGATATGATTTGTCTATACGAAGGTTTCGCTATATTCAAGCCAAGAGTATATTTTTCTAAGGCTTCAACAAACAACGCATCGGTTTTATAATTTTCACCATTAATTTCACGCAATGCATTTTGACGTTTCAGAAAATTTCTCTTAATGACAATTTCCTGTCCATCATTAGTAAATAACAAGAGCTTAATCACAACTTTTTTCTCTTGTAAAAAATCTCTTACATTCTTTATTATATCTTTGTGGTTAGCCGGATCAGAATAAATCTCCACTCCCTTCCCTCCAAGACAAAAATCGATAAGACGAAGCACAGTTGTCTTACCAACACCATTTCCGGTCTTGGTACTTTCTGTATTTGTTTCGTCAACTATCAAATTTAGTCCTTTATGAAATTGTATATCCCTAATCGTACATTCATCTGTACATATCTGTAATGATTTTATAAACATATTGATATCTCCTCATTTTTATATGTTATAGCTCCTATCAAGAGCAACCAGTCTAAACTTAAAATGAACACATTGTAACTCATTTTATGAGAAAGCATCACATCACAATAGAGCTCAATCAACATTCTTTTTCTTTTTTCTATTAGAATTTTGAGTATTATAGCCCCATTGAAATAGATACTATTCTCTGGCCTTACATTATCTGGTATCAACATAGCTCAGGTCGTTTAAATATTTTACATTTAATAAAAGCATCATACATGATAATATCAATATATAATTCAATCTCTTCTCTGTGGAACGTCTTCAATTCTGGACAATCAGCAACTTTTTTATACAATTGCCGAGAAATCGAACGAAAGAGAGGTAGACCTGATTCTTTCTCACTTAATTCCAAATATACCTTCCTTATAGCATGCAATACTGCGAGACTTTTATTTTTCCCCTCAAGATCATATGTATCATAAACTTTTTGTACAATATCTCTGTTTGACACAAAATTCAAGAAATCATCATATAAATCCTTTAAATTATTCAGTTTTATTTTCTGATCTATCTCGAAAGGGATACTATTGATTTCATCATCATATGAATATGGTTCTTGCGACAAATACTGTATGACTATAGCTAAGCCCGAAGTTTTTCGCTCTTCAAGAGACAGCAGAGAAAATTCACTATTTAATATTTTCAAAATATTCTCAAGTTCTTCTACACCTAAACCTTGCATATCAGACAAGAGTGATTCAGAATCTTTTATAGCATCAGTGTCAACAGCAAATTTTATCCCGACTGGCGCACTATACTTAAGACCTCGCAATCTCTTTGCCGGCTTTGAAATTGACAGAAACCAAAAACTGTAACCATCAATATAATCTTTAGGAATTTTATCCAAAGATTCTTGGATTTTACTCCTAGTACATTCTTTTGAAATTTGAACTAAAATTTTACTATCCAAATCTATCAAGTCGATACCTGGCATATTATGCTTGATACTATTTGCATTAACGAAACTAGCCTTATATATTACATTCAATAAATCCTTGAAAGTATTTTCTGCTAAAACAGCATCATTATTCAAATTCATAGAGCCAAGTTGTTCTATACTGCGACCGATAAGCAACAGCATATCTGAAATTTTACTCAAAAGTTCATTTCTTTTCATACTCAAACCCCTTTAATTTGTTATTAATGCGCAAATTTACTATTTTTTATTGAAGTATGCAAGAAAAAGGAAACATTTAACACTATTTGTCGCCTTTTCCATAAAACCACAACAATAAACCATCATAAGACCTTACTCCCTCATTACTTTATAGTACACAACAATAGCGCAAGCCTTAAGCCCAACTTGTTATGCCAATATGGCACTAACTTATTATTTTTTGTAATGGCACAGCTTTTGCTGTGCAACATATCATGTGTTGAGACAATAGTGTCTAAATCCTAGCACAGAGAGGAGGTGTTTATTATGGCAACAAATCCACCTAGTGGAGATGGACATCGTAATGGAATGGTAAGACAACGTAGTCAGACCTATAATTCCAAAACGCAGCAATATGTCAAACGTGACACAATTACAGGACGTTTTATAGATGTCAAGCAAGACGGCACACCATTCAAAGGTGTAAGAAAAGAAAAGTAATTTTAGCAACAGGGCATTTCGTTTTTGCGAAATGCCCTGTTCTTTTTCCCTTATTTTCCATCCTTTGCCTTGAAGATGACACAGGGTCATGCACTTCCACTATGTGCCAGACATCTAGGGGCACTTGGCTGCCGTATTTGTTTTTTGGTCAGGCACACAATACGGCTTTCAGCGAATACTTACTGCCTGATTATTCTTTTCCATACAAATCCCTTATTATATTCTTTGGCACTTTGAAAAAATCTCATTACCTTTGCACCCATGAAACAACAAGAGTATATCATACATATCAAGGAAGGATGCGAGATGAAGACAGCCCAGATGCTTGATGCGCTAGGCATTGAACTTCCAGTTCCTCATAGATTTTCTCCGTTTTTCTATCATCTTCTAAAAACTTTCTATCTCGTTGCAAACTTTTTGAATGCATGCGATCAGAAAACTTTTATTATTAAATCCTTGGTCATTTGTTTGTACTTGCCAAGAAAAGAATATATGAAGAGTCATAAACTTTTGTTATTTTAAAACGGGCTACTAAGCACCATCCCCTAAAAGTAGTTCTTTATGAGGAAAGAGAATCGTTAGCCGTATATCTATTATTTCTTATTCTTCAGTCTCCAGAAAAAATGCCATGTCCAGAAGATTGGTTCACTTAAAGCCTCGGCAGGATAATATCGCACGAAGTGCATATTCCTCCAAATCTTCAGGAAATACTTCTTAGCCATGCCTTGCTGAGTAAAGTGACTATACTTTGTAAAATGCTGTCCGAAATTGCCACCATTTAGAATCTCTGCAAGCAACAACTTTCCACGCTTTTCATCCATTGGAGCTATCATCATTTCCTCTGATAGTCCCAAAGCCTCATGCAGCGCATACATCACCGCCCCTGCAAACTTCCACAATCCAAGATGCTTCAGTTCCTTCTGTACCACATCTAAAGCAGTAGAAGTCGTATCACCACTAACACCTAGGCGGTCCCATCCCACACAATTTGGCGAGGGCTTTGATGCCCCGCCAACCTTATAGCGTAGCGGTTCTGAGCACCGGAGGGCGGTTACATCCCCTGTCCTCCTGAGGTTTCTGTCCCCCGGAAACGGGGGAACCGAAGGGGGTGTAAAAACCATTGAAAAGGGGCTTGAGGTAGAGGTGGAGCCTTCCTTAGGCAAGGAAGGACGGGATGGTTGTGAAAAACTTTCTTTGAATTTCCAAAAGTCATCTATTACGAAGTAATAATCAATGATTTGCCTCATTCCAATCCCTTCATCAAAGAAATGATGATATAGATGCGTCAGCTGATAAACCACATTGAATGCCGTTGTTGGCACAGCAATATCTCCAGCACCGTCTGGCAGACTAACAACATTTGAGCATTGCAAATCCGCATTCCGCTTGAACCACTTCTGCAATCTAGCATGATAGATAGGATTGTTCATAGAGCAAGGAAAGAAATGCAACTCAACAGGTACACCATCCATGGAAGTCTCCAGATGATGATACCTCACATCATCCCCAAGTACGAAATGCTCTTTGGCATACTCCGTAAGAGAATCCCGCTCCGCATTCACCCAAACATCAACATCTCCCGGATTTCGGGAATACGGCTCAGGATACATCAAGGCATTCCCTTGTCCTTTTAGAATGCAGCACCTCAGTCCATCTTCTCTAAGCATGGAATAGAGCTTGCTTGCAACCACATTCACCTTCATATTCTGTCTGCGAATCTGTTGCGCTTTACCCATCCAAGTCATCAGCAGTCCCCTCCCTACAGGATTCTGCTTTAACTCCTCAGAATACTCTTCTCCCAGCCGTTCAATGCCATCAAAACAAATTCCTACAATTGCTTGATTAGATGCGAAAGTGTATAGTTGTCGCCAATCTATTTTGGCGACGACTATACTCAGGTCTGCCTTGCATCCAAGACAATATCTTAAAAACAAAAGATTAGCTGATGATTGTGTCATGCCATTGTTTACAAGTTATCACTTTTTGTACATATCTTCATAATACTTCTGATACTCCCCAGAAGTAACATGATCCATCCATTCCTGGTTCTCCAGATACCACTTCACGGTCTCCTCGATACCCTCCTCAAACTGGAGAGATGGCTCCCAGCCGAGTTCCTTCTGCAGCTTTCTTGAGTCAATAGCATAACGCATATCGTGACCCTTTCTGTCTGTTACATAAGTAATCAAATCCAAGTCTGCACCCTCAGGGCGACCGAGCAATCTATCAACGGTCTTGATAACCACCTTGATGATATCGATGTTCTTCCACTCGTTGAAACCACCGATGTTGTAGGTCTCCGCAATCTTACCCTCGTGGAATATCATATCGATGGCACGGGCATGATCTACTACATACAACCAGTCGCGCACGTTCTCACCCTTACCATATACTGGCAATGGCTTGCGATGACGGATGTTGTTGATGAACAACGGAATCAACTTCTCTGGGAACTGGTATGGACCGTAGTTGTTAGAGCAGTTGGTCACGATGGTAGGCATACCGTATGTATCGTGGAAAGCACGAACGAAGTGGTCTGAGCTTGCCTTGGATGCAGAGTATGGAGAGTGAGGATTGTACT
>ERZ1034730.71-NODE-71-length-45262-cov-12.913730_pt1 | contig 45262 bp, 67 predicted proteins | sample MGYA00520650_ERZ1034730 | MGnify/ENA primary metagenome ERZ1034730 (study PRJEB33766, sample SAMN09781702) | gut metagenome | biome: gut microbiome | host: Homo sapiens | place: Madagascar | study: EMG produced TPA metagenomics assembly of the PRJNA485056 data set... | reverse complement strand
AGACAAATATTCAGCCATATTCAATGTAACCGTTAATTGAATAAAATAAAAAAAAAGCCGCCCCGGTACAATATACCGAGACGGCGTTTATACATCTCCGAAGAAATGCATATGCTGGCAAAACATATTGTATCATCTTCGGAGCAGTCGAACAAGACAGAAAATTTGTTCGGCTGTTATTTTTATACTCAAACAACCGTTTAAAGAAAAGAGGAATAAAAATGGCGAAGAAAAGAAAGAAATACCCGAAGCTACCGAATAATTTCGGCTCTATTCGGTATCTTGGCAAGAATCGGAGGAATTGTTTTGCAGTGCATCCACCAGCTACACTGGACGCGACAGGAAAAGTAGTTCGCCCACCTGCGATCTGCTACGTTGATGACTGGTTGAAAGGATTCTCTATTTTGACAGCGTATAAAGCTGGCACATATCAGCCAGGGATGGAAAGAGACTTGCCTGTATCTCCCACCACCGACACAGATACCCTTGTGGCGCGCATATTGGCTGATTACGGCACGATAAAAGGAGTAGAGGACAAACATCCAGAGATTAAGAAACTGACGTTTAAAGAGGTATATGAGCAGTTTATGAAATGGAAGTTTCCTGAGGGAGCAGTTTACTCAGCAAGTTCGAAGAGAACCTACACGGGAGGATTCAGAAATTCGGAAGCTTTACATGACCGAATATTTGAAGATATAAAAGCTCCAGACATGCAGGCAGTGATTGATGAATGCCAGCTCAAAAGAGCCAGTCTGGAGAATATTCTGATATTGTTCAAGCAAATGTACAAGTATGCTGTTTACGCTGAGATTGTGGCGGAAAATAAAGCCCAGTACGTCAAGGTCAATGCCCCTGAGGACGATGAACACGGAACACCATTTAGTGACGAAGAGTTATTAATTTTATGGGAGCATTCTTCTGAGCCAGATGTTCAGACAATCCTGGTCCTGTGCTACAGCGGATGGCGAATTGGAGAGTTTCCAAAGCTAGAGATTAATCTTGAACAGGAATACTTCAAAGGTGGGTCAAAGACAAAAGCTGGAAAGAGCAGGATCGTGCCGATTCATCCGTCAATATATAATTTTGTGGAGAACATAAAACACAGTGAATTATACACCTGGGAACAGAACAAGTACAGGAAAGAATTGTTTTATCCCACGCTTGAAAGATTAGGAATTATTGGAAACCCAAAGCATACACCTCATGACTGTCGGCATACATTTTCTGCGCTGTGTGAAAAATATGGCGTCAGGGAGAACGACCGAAAGCGAATGCTCGGTCACTCTTTTGGTGGAGATATTACAAACTCTGTATACGGTCACAGGTCACTGGAAGAACTCCGGGCAGAAATCAAAAAGATAAAAGTTCCATTTGTGACTAACTGTGACTAACCGTTCCTTTTTAAAGTGATTTTATTCAGCCTAAATCAGTCTATCAAAAGTCTACAAAACCGCATAAAACAAGGGGAAATGGCAATTTTACTGATATTTTAAAATAATGAAAATACTAACCATTAGCTAAAAGCGCATTTAAGTTAATTGGCTTGAAACGCCCTATTTAAAGGCATTTCAGATTTTCAGAATTTCAAAATTGTGACTAACGTGTGACTAACCAGAATGTTCTTATTATTCCGAATTTGATACAATATAACACGAAAAGCCCCTCGGAAACAAATTCCTTGGGGCTTAAATTTATGTTTTTTTAGATTGCAATCAGGTCTTTCCAGGTCTTTTCTCCACACTCTCCGTCTACAGTCAGAACTCCGTTTCTGGATTTCTGGTACTGTCTAAGTGCATAGATGGTGTCTTTATCTGCTTTTCTGGAAAGCGTCAGTGCTTTTTTATTCTTTCCCTTAAATCCTCTTGCAATTAAGATTTCCTGCAGTAACAGGACTGATGTTCCTTCACTACCTAATTTGACAAGTTTTGGTTCAAACATATAGCCGGCTCCTTTCGGTGTGGTTGTTGTAGTTGGCTTGCTTTCGGATGCACTTATCAGTTTACTGAAATCAATCCCTCTTCCTGTAAATCTGAGACGGTGTGTCCATCCATGACTGTACAGGTACCACGGCTGTGTCCGGATCTCGTTTCCAGAATTATCTTTCGTATCTTTTGTACCCTCTGAACTTCTGGCATGGACTATAATGTCCTTATTAACCGCCATCGCTACGTGGTGAGTGGTGTTTAGTTCCAGGTCGCCTTTAATCATCTGTGCATGAGCGGTCTGATTTCTGGCTACAATTTCAAAGCCTACATTGAGCATATTAAGCATATTTCCTGTATAACTACAATGAGATTTAAGATAGTTTGCCTGTTCTATTAATCCATTTTTTAAAAATGCATAATAGTAAGCAGTACAGCAAAGAGAAGAACAATCAAATGACTTAGGATTAGTAATGTTATAAAGACTTCTTACTGCTTGACTATACCCATGGCTATTATCGTTTGCGATTTTCACCGCAAAATCTACGGCATCGTTTCTTATGTTTTGAACAATCTGTTCTTTTGTTAAATTCACTTTTGTTTCTCCTTTCTGGTCAGAATCCCTGTAGTCCTTGTAGAACACATCCATATCTACATTTCCATTAATCCCTGAGACCTTTCCTTTGCTGGAATACTGCCAGCCTACACCAACATTCGGACGCAATCTTTCCTGTACAGAGCCATTATCACTAGCCGGATAACGAGCAATCCAACAGTCATACTGTTTCAGAGTATCTGACAGGACATTATTGTACCAATCAAGATTGCAATAGATACCAACCTTATAACCGGCTTTTTTGATTCTGGTCAGAAATGATACCGCAATGTTCTCAATCGCCTGTTTACCGAGTTTTCGCTGATTAGACCATTCAAGGTCGTAGAACACCGGAAAGTCCAGTCCACGTCCGTTCAGTGCGGCAATCACATCCTCCGCTTCGTCAATAGCCTGTGCCGGTGCCAGAGCGTATGAATACTTATATCCGCCAATAAGGATTCCGTTGCTCTTGCATCCCTTGTAGTTGTACTCGAACGAGCTGTCAACGCCTGTTTTCTGATGGATTCTTAAAATGGCAAACTTGTAACCAGCCTTTGCTATCTTTGCCCAGTCCGGCTTATTCTGATAAGACGATACGTCAATTCCTTTGATTTCCAACTCTATTAACTCCTTTCATGAAACATATTTATGATGATTGTATCTGACCGACTCTTGATTAACCTTTGCATAAATCATAGTTGTATCAAGTTTCTCGTGTCCCAGCATCTTTTGCAGGTCCGTAACATTCATACCTCTTTCAAGAGCTGAGCTGGCAGTTGTATGGCGGATAAGGTGTGGGTATAAGTTTCTTCCGATTTCCGACCTTTCCCCAATTTTTCTTACAATCTGTTCCAGTTGTGTCTTTGTGACTCCTCTGTACGGTTTGTGAATAGTTGCTATTGCACTGTCGCAACAGTCATCTCTAGTAAACCAGTACTTTTTCAATGCCACTTCTGCCCTAGCGTTGATATAAGATATGCGATGCTTACTTCCCTTTCCAAATAGATGCACTTCTTTAGTCTGAAAGTCAATATCTGACTTCTTCAGGACCACCATCTCTGATACACGGCAACCGGTGCTATAAAAAAGTTCGATAATCGCACGTTCACGGTAATCTTTGCAAGCATCTCTGACCAATTCTAACTCAATATCGTCAAGCGGCTCCCTCGGCTTTACCTCGAATTTAATCGGATTAATTCGACTGCACGGATTCTTTGCAAGATACTCCTCTTTTACGCACCAGTCGAAGAAAGTATGAATGATAAGCCTCTTCCCGTCAATCGTTCGATTCGTATTTCTTTCTGACAAGCTATACAAGTACAGCCTTATATCGTTTGTAGTGATCTGGGCCAGTGGCTTATTGACTGAACGAAAGAAATCATCAAGATTACATTTATAAGTCACTAGAGACTGCGGCGACATTCCCTCTATCTTTTTAGAGACAAGGTAAACCTTATAGCACTCTGGTACACAGCCCTGATACGGGACAATGTTTGTCTGCTTTTTCTCAATATCAAAATTTGCAGAAAACATTTCCAATTCTGCCAGAACTGTCTTCATCTGTTCTGGGGATAACTTTCCGTCTAACTTGGTCATAAACTCTGTTGCGAAATTTTCCATAAAAACCCTCCTTTTGGGTTCACAAAGGGAGGGTACCGTGTTATAATATACCTGTACCCTTTGTGGTGCTTGGAGTTGGACTTTTTGTTTGGTAGACGGGAGTCCAGCTCCTCTTTTTTTGTATTCTGTTATAGAAATTATAGCACGGTTTCATTATAACAGGTAGAACTTTTTACAAAAGTTTTAAGAATTTTAATGAATTAAATGGGAATAGTGGCAAATTTATTCCATTATAAAGTGATATTTTTTGTAATAACTGCTTCACCTGCTTTGACATTGATTACGAAAGCCAAACCATTACCATCAAAAGTAAATATAATTCCAGATAATCTCCTATTTGTATTATCGTACTGGACAGCTTGCAAAATGGAAGAGTGTCCAAGAATGTGATTTGTCCAACTTCCACTAATATTGTAAATTCCATCTTTGAGTTTGCCAAAAGTGGAAGCAATTTTCAAAAGAAGGTCATCAACTTTATCAGAATCTCCGCATGATATTTCCATAGTTTCGAGTGAGTTACTATTTCATAATTTGATTACGTAAATTCTAGCCCATACAGTAGACGTACATTTTAATACATTTTTTTCCAAACTTAGTGTTGCTTGAGGAACTTCTGTTTTAATGTTCAGTATACCTCCTTTAGTGCTGCTTGATGATCTACTAACAACCACGGAGAAACCAATGTTCCTAACATTATCCGCATCAATTCCAGCACAACAAATTAGATATATTCTTGCATCGTCTAATGTAAGTGAAAATCCTTTTTCCGGATCGACAATTTTGTATTTTGTATATGAGGCCTTATTACTATTTAATTCATTAATCGCCCCCAAAATTGTCTTGTTTTGTGTCTGCAAATTTTCAAATACTTTGTTTGCAACCTTTCCTATAATCCAATCTGACAACGCTGACAGACTAAGACGTTTATTTGCCTTTCCTGCTGTATCAAGTATCATAATCTCATCATTATCAGCTACTGTAGTTTTTGTAGTATAATCTGTCCACTTTGGCATGGCTGTTTCCTCCTTATGCTAAATATTTATCTCTGATATATTTTTTGACTGCATCAAGATGAGCTTGTATATCGTCATCCAACACAAGAAAATTACCTTTGTTGTTCTGACTGACAACTTCCCCTGTTTCCTCGTTTACCTCAGAATAGGTGTAAGCGATACGACTTCCCTCTCCTGTGCTAAGATTCATAAAACTTGTAAGAATTTTTTTCATGATATTTTCCCCATTTCGTCAATAATTTTTTCCCTGTCACTAAGAAGTTCCTTTTCATAATCTGGTTCTGATACTTCAAGGCTTTCGCTGTAGTCTGGTTCTGGGATTTCTATATCTCTTGCGTCTGTATAGGCCGTATCTCCTGGGTCGATAAATCGCATATGCTCATATTCAATTTGTCTCGCTTTAATTTCGAATGAAAATTTAAGTCCCGGAGTTCCTTTTACAATAAAATAATTTTGCTCTCTTTTGGATACCCAACAATCCCCTTCCCCCTCTTTTTGTAAAAATACATAATATTTGATAGCGACATTAGCAGATTCCTGAAAGATATCATCTATGTCAATCATACAGGTCCCATCGTGCGATATTACAGATTCGCCGATATCTCCAAAAAATGGAGTCGGCATTTCATAGCAGTAAAAGAGTTGCTCATCATAGTCAGCTGTCAATACCGATCTCGATTTTGTTCCACTTACTTTCAGTTTTCCCCTGATAGAAGCATCTGCAAGGTCAGTGCCTGTGCCAATGCTGTAAAAATGTCCAGTAGCTTCAATGTGCGAACCTGATGTAATCTTTCCGTTGGAACTTATCAGGTTGTACGCTCGTATTGTTGTCATAGTCAGAACAGATTGACTACTGTTTCTTCCCGTTATACCCGTACTCACATTTAACGCACTACAGTATACGTCACGTGTGGAAAACGTAGTTCCTTCTAATTTTGATTCGCCTATCCATGAATTAGTTTCCATGTCAAACCAGTTTGAAGCCCCTGTGGTTTTAATAAGCCCGTTATTTCCATCCAGTGTAATACTGTTATTCCCACTCGCTGCATATAAATATCCACTTAAAACCTGCCACCCAGACAGATGCCCGGTGCTAATATACGAAGCGTTCAGATACACCTTGTTGTCATAAAGATATAGCCCCTGTGTTTCACCGTTGTTAGTTAATTTATTAAAAATCTCCAACTGGGTCATATCACTGGCGTCTTTTCCGTCCTGTCCATTTTTTCCATCTTGACCCTTTTCCCCATACACGCCAATCACACAAGGAAGTGTTGTTGCCTTAGCCCCGTTTGTGAAGAAAGTATCCTCATAGTTCCATAGATACCGCTTGTCCGGAGTCGGGGTCTGTACAGTTTCTGTCCATCCAGAACTACTTGTTGATACACCAGACGAACTGGACGTAGCGAGATAATGTTGTACAATCTTTGAAATTCCATTTCCGGTATCGCCCTGCTTTTGCTTTACAACTACAAATTCCTTTTCCGCGGACATCCCGTTGTAAGTTGCGGTTGCAGTAATCGTGCCACTATCCACAGACAGCCCGGAGACCGTATACGTTGCTCCTGACGCCGAACCGCTCACTCCATTTCCTGCCGAAAATGAAATATTTGACTGTGCGGTCACATTCTCGGCACCATATAGTACAGTTACCGTAGTTTTGCATGTGGGGAATGTGGTGTATTTACCAGATGAATCTGTCGGAATCCCCTGAAACTCATTTGATAGCAGTACGCTCAACGTGGCGTATTTTGTCGCGATTTCTGTTGCAGTATTAGAAGCTGTGTCTTTTGCTATTTCAGACACGGCTTTCCCTTTTAATAAAAACTCTGTCGCAGCAATGTGTACCTTTCCGCTATCGTCAATATGGAGCGTGATTTGGTTATCATTGTCAATAACCTTAATCCCTTTTGCATTGATGAATTTACCTGCCAGAACGCCTGCAAGGATGTAATTCGCATTGATATACAGTTTCTTGTCCTGTATGTAAATTCCCTGGTCTTCACCGCCGTTTGTCAGCTTATTAAATACCTCATCCTGGCCAAGACTTGTATCATACTCCTTAACCGCATTATCAATGTCGGTTTTGTCCACATATTTGAAATCAATCCAGTCAGTATCAGTAAATGCACCGTCTGCTCGGCTTCTGACCGCCGTTTTAATAGAGGCTTCACCGTCTGCCTTTGATGTGACCCATAAATCTCCCATGTTGTATGGCGGTTTGGGCTGTTCAAAATAAACTGCCGCTTTCCCGTCAATCTTATCAAACAGATAATCTGGGGCTTTCTGTTCGACCCATTCATTTCCATCCCACCGCCAGCGCGTGTTAGCGTTATTGGCGGTATTCTGCCAAAGGTCTCCTTTGTGAACATACTTGCCTTTTTCCCAGACAATCAAAATCTCATTTCCGCCTACGTCCAGAATAGGATTGCCGTCAATGTCTGTCCACGGAACCTCTTCCGTTTCCGTCCATTCAAGTGCCGGGTCTGTATCCTGGCTCCAGGTCTGAATCTTACCATCAAGTTGCTCTTGGAGGCTTTCAATCGTATCGGCAAAAACGCCCTTGATAAAGGCTGTAACTGCTGAATCATCTGTATACTTAGATGCTCTCACCCAGTCATCGGCGTCATAGCTTGCGCCCTCTGCCTTTGCCTTTTGACACTTAAGAATGTCCCCTGTTTTTCCCTGAACCCATAAATCGTCAATATCGTAAGGTGGAACCGGCTCTGCTCCGAAAATTCTCTTCTTTGCATTTGCCGTGTTTTGTGCCTGCGCCGCATCAGCCAGAGCTTTGACCACCGCAGTGTCTTTTACATAATCCCACTTGTATTCGCCATTAATCTTTGCATATCTGTAAGCCTGCCCGCCATATTCTTCATTGTTTACGATATAAAACAGGTCGCCTAGGTGTTTCTCTTTAGCTGTATCATCTGCCCAAGTGGATGCCGGTTCATTGTTACCATCAGGAACATAGTCTCCAAAGAATGCTTCTATCTGCCCGTCAATCTGCTCCTGGAGAACCTTAATCTGTGGAGAATACACTTCTGTAATAAATTTCTCAACTTCAGCATTTGCCACGTTCTCAGGTGTTTTCCCTTTGATTGTAAGTTCTGTGGCATTAAGATTGACAGCCCCTGTCTCTGCGTCAATGCGGAACGTAATGTTGCCGTCATTGTCTTTTGCCGTGAACCCCCTGGTATTGATCCAGTCAGACTGAATGCCAATCGCGTACAATATATTCAGAACTGCATCTCCATTGGAATCAAATCCTGCTTTCCAGGTGTTTCCACCATCAACTGAAAGGAAGAATCCATCTACACCTGTTTTATAAATCACTTTTGAATCTTTCAGGGACGGTTTATCATGACGATATGATACCGAAGACCCGTCTGGCTGAATTTCCTCAGTAAAATAAAATCCAAGTGTATTTGCAGCTAATTCATTCATCTGCTTTAATTTTGCATCATAGGCAGTAATCTTTTTCTCGGAATCTTTCTTTATGTTGTCGACCTCGACCTGCATGCTGTCTGGATAGTCAGCATCGATGTCTTCCATGCTCTTTGCATTACAAGAGAAGCTTGTACTGCCAGAAAATGCGAAGTCTACATTTGTCAGATATGAATAGTAAATATTGCCTTTAATGTCGGAAAATGTAATTCTATCTCCAAATGTGGCGTATCCGATTGCTATGCTGTCACAAGAGAATGGTCTTAATCTCATACCGACAAGTTCTTTTCCGATCAGGTCAACACCCGTCTGCTCATTGCCACTCAGAAGCTTGTTGTCAATCGTGATGACATATCCGTCTGTACCGTACTTGTATTCCGTCTCATTATCTGTATACTTGACCCCAGTAACAACTACATCGTCAACATCATAGGTAAGGTTATTGATAAAATTTGGCTTAAATCCTTTTCGCTCGAGAATTGTCTCAATCTCGTTACTATCAATGTCAAGAATAGTGTTTCCGTTAATGTCATACCATGGAACTGTTTCTAATGTAATAGTATCCGTACCATCGTCAAAAGTGATAATTCGCAAATTATCGTTCTCGTCAATGCGAGCGTTACCGCCTGCCAAAGCTGCAACCATACCGATTACTGCTCTAAAAGTGGTGTTCTCCGGTTTCTTTTGTACCTGATAGTCTGTATTTTTAAATACTGCATCACCCAGCACAATCCCGGTCTGCTGGCAGGCATCTTCCAAAACCTCTCTGACAGAGCATGGGAAAACAAGGTTTGTATTGTAGCCTGTCTCTGCCTTGCTCATATAGTCCAGCAAAGTGAGATTAATCTCATCGGACGTAGCAGGTTTTTTTGATACAATGAATGTGCCGCGGCGAATGGTTTCCAATCTATCAGACAGTTGCAAATTTAAAAATAGGGTGAACTGTGCCCCGGCAAAGTTGTAGTCAGAGAACCTATCATCATCATTGACCAGTGCCAATGTTGCTGTTTTTTCAATGGCTACACCTATCGGGAAATCCCCGGAATCAGAAGAATCTACGATTCCGTTTCCGTCAAGGTAGAAATCTTCTTTTTCCAGGTTTAAAGTTGTCCCATCACGCAGCACCGCATTCGCCGTAACATAATAGTTGCTATTTAAGAGAGATTCCGTCTTTAACTGATTTGTAACATTAATCATACCGGTCGAATGCTCCTTACATTAATAGTTAATCCTGTCCATCGTTCCTCATTGTCTTTGAGTGTTTGCGCTGCCATGTTGAAATTAGATGCATAGAACGTCTTGTCAATCCATTTGCCGGGGGTTCGAGGATCTTTGTGATGAAATGTGAACTGACTTTTGTTAATCATAGAGTTGAGAATCGTTGCAATCTCACCCCATTTAAGTTCACCCCATTCCATGTCATACCCAGCAATGGTTCCCATTGGTGTGTTATGCATAACTAAATCCTGGCTTCTTTTAGAACTTTCTGTGGATGTAGTTGCGAACACTGGCTTATATGTGTCAGGGGCCTTTATAGTGACCCCGTCAATTTTAAACTGCTCCTGTGCCATTTACACACCTCCCAACAAGAACGGATTTTGACCGCCATTTCTGCGTCTCCTAAGCTCCGCTTCATCAATGATAATGTCTAACAGTTTTCTGCCAGATGCATTGACTGTAACATTGTAAGTGTTTCCATTTCCCTGTCCTTTTCCAGACTCTTCCCGGACAATCTGCCGTAGCAAGCTTTCCGGTGTTTCCAGGTTATTCCCTTTCTTCTGATCTCCTAATACTGCAAGAAATTCACTCCGCGGTGGAATAACTGCACCGCTGGCCAGATATGGGATAGTTCCGACACGCGGGAACGTTGCATGGAACCCGATTCTCTTTGTTCCAAATGGTGTAGGCACTTCCCAAGGGCCGAAAGAAAATGCAGATTCAATTCCGCTAATAGCTGAGTTCACGGTTCCGATCGCGCTGTTCGCAATACCAATCACCTTGTTTAAGATATTTCGGATGGTATCACGGATGCCCTCAAACGTGTTGACCACTGTATCTTTGGCTGCCCTGAATTTATCTACTATAGCATCACGAATGGCCGCCGCCTTTTTACTTACAAATGAAGTAATAGATTTCCATGTGGATTCTGTTTTTTCTTTCGCAGATCCCCAAAATCCAGAAATCTTATCGCACATATCGCGGATTTTTCTGGTCGCAGCTTCATACATTTCCCGAGTTTTTGAGGTTACAAATCCAACCACACCGGACCAGACTTTTGAGGTGAGCTTACTTATTACGCCCCAGATTTCTGAAAAAGTTTCTTTCAAATCAGAAAGTATCAGGCTCACTCTTTCGCCCATTTCTTTAAAAAAGCCAGAAACAGCGGATGCTATCGTACCTGCTACCTCTTTAATCGTATCCCAGTTTTTATACAGGAGAACACCTGCTGCAATTACTGCTGCAATAGCTGCAATCACAAGTCCGCCTGGACCAATAGCTGTTGCTATAGCCTTGATTCCACCCATGATTCCGCCTGTACCAGTCATTAATGAGATAAGCCCTTTTGCAGCCATAGCTATCCCAGACACGCTCTTAATAACTCTCGACGCCAATCCTGCAATCTTTGCCGCTGCGAACGCACCGATCAGAGCCGCGCCAAATGCCTCAACAATCGGCTGGTGTTCCGCGAGAAATGTTGCTACTTTTGACACCAGATTAATCGCTGTCGGAAGTCCTACCTCAATGACCCATGTCAGCATCGGAAGAACAATATTTTTGTAAATCCATTCAAGTACATTTCCAATGGATTCCAGAATTGGAGCAAAAGTCGCTGTCAGATTACTGATAGATTCCAGTAATGGATAGAAGTCCAGATTTGACGCCCATGTTGCTGTGTCTGCGGCAATCCTCTCAACAAACTGCATAACTACTACAAGAGCATCTGCAATATTTTGTATAATCTGTGTTCCGACATTGTTCTTATTCCACGCATCCGCAAAACCGGATGCAATATTCCCGATAGTTTTAAGAACGTTCTGAGCAATCCTCAGCATGGTTGTGAGCATCGTTGTGCCGGTTCCGTTTGTCCAGACCTCAACCAAGCTTTTACCTACACTTTTAGCGAGCTTTGCGATTCCCAACAAAGCAATGTTTGCCGCATTAATGGTGTTTTTACCCTCTTTTTTCCAAGCGTCCTGGAATGGCTTCCAGAGTTTCTTGAGCAGGTCAGCAAGTTTCTTTGCAGAATCGCTAATCTTGTCAAAAACCGTCTCACCCTCTGCTATCTTTCCGTAATCAACGTTTTGAACAGCGCCTTTCATTTGATCTAAAAGGCCGCCAGTTGCGCTCGGCGCTTTTGACGATGCATCCGTACTTTTGTCCGTTGAATAATTATTTATTTCATCTAAAGGACTAAGATATCCCTTTACCGCCTTAGTAGCTTTCTTAGTTGCATCCGCTGTGTCATTTGTTGCGCCTGCCAGCTTTTCAGCATTATCGGCAGCTTCTCCGTATTGATCGGCTGTGTCGGCTATTGCATCCGTTCCGGCAAGGCCTGCGCCACTCGCGCCTGTTTGTCCAGAAGACTTCTTTCCGGTAATCAATTCCGTAAATGACTTGAAGGCATTTGCCAGAGTTGCTAACTTACCGAGTAAGATATTGATAACTTTCAGAACAGGAGTAAAGAGGTTGATTAATCCCTGTCCAACTGTTGCCTTGAGAGATTGCATCTGTAACTGCATTACTCGCACTTGGTTGGCCCAGCTGTCTGAAGTACGAATGAAGTCGCCAGATGCAGCTGATAACTGTTTCTGCACAAAAGCCAGACGGAGGGCAACTTTCTCCTGTTCGGTCATTTTAGATGTGGTCTTGCCATACCCATTTGCCAGTGCATACTGGTCAAGAGCTGTCTGTGTCATTACAACGCCAAGGTCTTTTAAGGTCTCTGTTTCGCCCGTAAACACTGATTTCAGCTTAATATAGGCCAAGTCCTGGCTGATGTTGTAGAATGATGCTACATCGCCGGTCAGCTGCGTTAGAGCCGTTGACATGTCGTAAGCCTGCTGTTCTGAGAATCCGAACGACTTAGACATTGCTCCGAATGTACCAACGTACTGCTTCGCCATTGTTTCGGATAATCCGGCTGAGGTCATGGCGTTCTTCGCAAATTCATTAACCTTATCAGACATGGTTGTAAATGTAACATCGACCACGTTCTGAACTTCTGCGAGGTCAGAGCCGAGTTCCACACACTCTTTTCCGAACTGCACTAACTTGCCAACTGCAAACGCTCCACCAATCAGCAGACCGATTTTTTTCACAGCACTTCCAAGGCCGTTAAATGACTGTTTTATAGCTGATACGCCGTTCTGCACACCTGATGTGTCCATTCTGGTATCAATAATGACTGAGCCATCAGCAGCCATGCGTCCACCTCCTAACTATTTGAGGTTCAACATCTCATTCAGCTTATCTTTATAAGCTTGCTCCTCATCGCTGAGACGTGCTTTTATATCAATAATGTTCTTGTTATCGTGATAGAATTTCTTTTCCCATTTATCCAGGCGTTCTCCGTGAGCTTTCTTTGAACGGATTCCAACGACCGTGTTGAACAGGCATTCACCAGATTCCATGAAATATCCGAAAAACGTCCACCAGTGCATATACGGAATGGCTCTGATTTCTTTTCCGGCAACTTTATTTACTGCCGGAACAATCATGTCTCCATCCTGTTCCCAGTCCATCAAGCGGGGTTTAGGCTTATTCGGAATATCGTCAACTTGACCGCAATCAATAAACTCGCAAGCTTTCTGACAAGCTTCTGTAAGATGTTCCGTGGGTATACTTTGCCAGTCCTCGAACAGAATCTGTAACATAACAACAGCTTTTGCCTGCTCATCCAGTTCCGGGTCGTTCATGGCTATGAGAATATCAATAATCGCCCGAAAATCTGTCCTGATAGAAAAATCCACCCCACTGATATTTAGTGAGGTGGGTAGCTCATAGGCGGTCATTTTGTATATTTCTCCACGTACTTATTGACCGCTTCCTGCATTTTTTTCTTTCTCTTTTCAATTTCCGGAGCAAGTGCTTCATTGATTTTGTCCAGAACGATATAGGCAAACACCTGACCATTTCCAAAAACAGTTGTTGCGGTAATTGGTTCTTTGAATAAATCCTTAGATGCTTCGTATCCGAGCATATAATTGATTTTGTCCTCAATCTGCTTATTAATCTCCGCCATCTCTTTACCGGAGGAAACCTTTTTAACAGATTCCTGAGCCTGTTCAAAGAAAGTTTCCAGTTCTTCCGCTCTTGCCGCAACGTTAATGTCGGTAGGATTCAGCTTAAATGAAGAAAATACTTCTCCCTGCTTGTTTGTGAATGTAAAAAGAAGAAATCCATCATCAATGTTTGTATTAATTGTTTTTGCCATTTTCTATACCCTCCTAAAAATTATTCGCTGTCAGCTGTGAATGTGCCGGAAGTAATGTCAAATTTACCTTTGACGCGCTCTCCAACGTAATTAACTGTGAGCGGAATCTGATAGCCAGATGTGTCACCGCCGTAGGAGGTCGGCACAACGTAGCAATCCTGCTGGTATGCTTCATACTTGCCCGCTGTGGCTTCTGTCCAAAGATGAACCTCAACTGCTTTTGTCTTGAGGTTATCGTCTTTGAGACGCCCATCTACAATCTTCTGTAATGCTGTGAACAGATCAGAAGTAGTGTCTGCATAGAACGGATCAGCGTCAGAAGAAACTTCATAGCCGTTATGCTTGAATGTGGATTCTCCAAGGATGTTTTTAGATGTTTCGGTATCCGGGTTGAGTTCGATGTTGTACTCTTCCAGATCCTTTCCAAGACGCTCATATTTTGGTGTCAGCCCTCCGCAGAGGGAACCTGCGTCAATATAATGAGCCATGTATTTACGGTCAATTTTGCCTGTAACTGCCATAGAAATGTCCTTTCTGCCTATAACTTTAAGGCTGTGTAGGTTAGCGACTATCTCCGATTGATAGCCGGTTGTTACTTGTTATATTACTTCATAAGTGTTTTCGTAGCGTACCGATAATGGTAATAACCAGTCCTGTATGCCATTCTCCTGCGGCTCTAAACCATAGGAATTGTCACGGGTGATACGTTTTATCACTCGTCCCTGTGAAAGCTCTGGAAACGCATTTAAGCGTGTCTCGAAGCCATTTATAATAACTGGTTCTCGGCATATCCATTTGCCGAGATTATCCAGGAACTTCTGAACAGATAACTTCTGCCGTTCTTTGTCGGATGCCGTGCGGTAAACCACATAAAATGGATACTGGCATACCTGATGCATTACTCCGCATACATCTTCTTTCTCTGAATAAATCAAGGCGCCGTTATCTGCCGAGAACGCAATTCCTGATTCTTTGCCGAGTTCTTCAAATTTGATTGTTTCGTTTTCATACAATCCCGGATACTGGTTCAGAAGTGCTTTCATGGCATCTGTCAGAATCTCATATCCGGTTACATCTTTGCCAATTGGCTTATCTGCCATGTCGTCCACCTCCTGCTTGTGCTTTTACTTTGCGAATCCACGTACTGCCGTATTGTCGTTTTGCGGCATCAAACCAATGGGCTTGTGCCCGTGGGTGCGCTTGTTTGGTGTATTCAAGATTTTCCTTAGCTGCTGTCTGCCCGGAGAACTGACTAACAAGGACTTTCTTCGCATACTGCCGAGCGTAAGGGCTTCCAGTCAGCTCGTCCACCATCGTTTTTCCCATATAAAGAAATCTGCCATAAGGTTCTGCCGCCGCACAAACAAAGCCTGTGCCTTGCATAGAGGAGCTTCTTGCCCTTGTCTTATTGATAAAGTCTCCTGAAATCATCGGCATAAACGGAATCATACTGTCCATAACCATTCCATCAAGTAGATACTGCGCTTCTTGATACTGTCTGGAGAATCTATCCATATTCAGTTTGATTTTCATATCTCCGTCAACTACGGAGAATCCTTTGAAATGATGAATTTTGCTCATATTACTTACCCAAAATTTCAAAATGCGGAATCAGTGTATATGGACCGCCTACACTGGTAATCTTGAACACGTTATCCTTATTCTCATTCATGTACTGGTAGAATCCGTTTCGGTAATCACTTTCAGTGACTGTTCCACCAGTCCACTCACCCTCCCAGAAGAACGATTCATCTGAGAATGTGATAGTGTCTTCCAGAGCGTTGTTAATCTGCCTTTTCCACTCTTTAACTGGCATCCATGGAAGAATCTTGCCGTCTTTATCAGTAATGGTTATGTCGCCGTTCTGGACAGTGTATCGAACGTGTAACTGTGCGTTGTCTGTTGCGTCTGGCCCGTACTTCTTAAGGATTGCCCCCTTATCCGTAATAAGGTCAACGCCGGATAAAACATGAGGATACCAGTACGCATCTCCTGTTGTCGGACTCTCATAATAATTGAAAATCGTCAAAGTTTTTTCGTACATGATACCCTCTCCTTAATTATTCTTTCTGCACTGTCTGCTTAATAACCTGATTTACACCAGTGGCCGACAATCCATTAAACATACCGACTGCAACCGCCGTGATATAATCCGTTGCCGGGAAATCCGGGATAATTCCCATTCCGACTGCTCCGAGAATCCCGCCAGTAACCGCCATGATTACTGGAATCCATTCATCAGAGATTCTTTTTGATGCCTTACAGCCCATTCCTACAATGTAGCAGATCATAACGATTGCTACGCATGAGCCTAATGTTGAAATGTCCATAGCTTAGTCCTTTCTGTAGTCCTCAATAATGGTCTCAATGCCATATTCAATGGCACAGGTGTTCTCAATCTTGCACCCTCTGGCTTCATCCCATCCTTTGGCGAAATATGCCACGTCCGCTTCTGCCAGAAGTTTGAGAGATTCCCCCAGATACCAAAGCGGCTTTGCATCTACAGGTACTGACTGAAAGAAAGAATCAATAACTTCTACCGGTTCGCCCACCTGTCTTTCTGCACTCTTGATTGCCTTTTCTCTTACCGCGAGAATTTCTTCGTCTGTCTTTCCTCTCATTGGCTGAGAGATAAATAACTTTTTCATATTAATCACACTCCTGCATACAATATTGGTATTCCATCATCCGTCCTAACTCCCATCAGAAGCGGTAAAGCTGTCTTTAAAAGCAAGTCGTTCGTTTTCTGCACGTCTCCAGCGGCGGTATATATCGCGCTCCATTCCTTTGCACCTGATGCTTTCTGCTGTGGTGTTGCATAAGAGATGGATTCACTGCCAGAGGATACAGATGTTACAATGCCTGTTGTGCTACCACCGGGCCCGATTGTGGTTGACGTCCCACTAACGGCGGCATTGGTAGCATTCTTTTCAGCGAGTTCAATCTGATACATTAATTCAACCAATGAACAGACCGCCTTTTTGATACGCTTCTGTGAGCGTTCGTTTTCCGGCAGCCCGTCCACCAACCTGTCAAATGTCATTGTGTCCACAAAATCGCTGGCTCTTTCTGCCAGTCGTGGAAAATCGGTTTCTGGCACAACTGAACCGAAATATGAAGTTGTGTAAAATTCATAATCTGCGTAAGCCATGCCAGTTACCTCCCACGATCATCATTTTGCTGTTACAGCCGCATGTCCGGCACTCAGTGCTTTATAGGTGCTGTCGCACTCAACCACTGTGATTACCTGCCCTGTTGTTGCGGTAATGTCAGATTCGCCATCCCACGCGCTCCAGTTCTTCACATTCTGTCCGTAGTCTACGGAAGTCTCAGATGATGCAACTTTGTACTTGTACACATTTCCTGCGCTTACTTTTGCCGGAGTAACAGTCACTTTTGTATCTCCGCTCTTACTTCCTGCTGTGGAGTTTACAGTCAGAGTTCCAAGTGTCTGAGTTGCGTTGATAGTTCCGACAGCAACAGCGTCAATATATTCTGCAAAGAGGGTAAGTCCCATGATTGCGAATGATTCAGACACTGCTGTGTGGTAATTGCCCTGTGTATGGAATCCGATCAGATTTGTTTCGCCGGATACAGTATATACAAGACCTGCTCTTGCAAAATCAGATTCGTTCGGATCCACGTAGTAAAGAACGATGTTCTCAACGGGTGTGGCGATTACTGTTCCTCTCGGAATCTCGCTGTCAGATAACAGGAAGATTGTGTTGAATCCCAGGAAGTTTTTCACATACTGGAAGCCGAACTGGTTCTGAATAGAAATCTCAGCTGCTCCGATATACTCGTACACGTCCAGAATGTTCACAAATCCAACGACGCCAGTCACATTTCTGTGCATCTGCTTGAATTTGTTTTCTACACGACCCTTGGCCATTGCCAGAGCCATCTGGAAAGTAATCTCTGTAAATGTGAGGGTACCGGTTTTCAAATAATTGTAAAATCTTTCGGTAACATTGGTCTGAAGCTGGAAGAGAAATTCATCATCGGTCATCTGAACAGCGTTCTCGTAACCGTGATCTTTGATTGCTTCGATAGATACAGCCTTTGCGTATTTCTCGATAGTCATTTCTGCATAGGGTTTTTCTTTTACAACGAATTTGCTGTAAGGGATTTCCTCGCCCTCACCAACATTTCCGTTCTGTAATGTACCCTCTGCATATTTTGATTTAAGAACCGCTCCGGGTGTCTTTTTGATTGGACGCATGATACCAAGGATTTCACGTAAGTGTTCCCAGTTTCTTTCGAATCTGGTAACAAAGTCAATCTCACGTGCCTTTACCTGAATATCATTAGTCATAATAAGATTAGCTTTTGCTGCCATATAAAAAAATCCTTTCTACCCATAATTGTTAAGGTATTGGGTTAGCGGCTATACTCTGATGTATAGTCGGTGTAAAAAAATCACTGGAATAACTGGATATTCTGAGCAATTGCAGCCTGTCTCTCGGACGGGTCTTTGATTGCTTCGATATCTTTCTTTGTCATGTTTCCCGGTGTCTGCTGCTGTCCAACATGAGTGGTAAATCTTGCCTGATTCTGCTGAGCCTGTTGCTGAGATTCATCCACAAAAGCGGATGCGTCAGACTGTTTCATCTGCTCAATCAGGTCGTTCAGTCCAAGGATTTTACCATCTTTCAGTTTGAGGCCTGCTTCTTTAATATCTGCCATAACCGATTTCTTTGCAGCTTCACTGGAAAATTTAACATCATCAAGTGCTGTTTTAAGTGCGTCTGAGAAATCGCGGTCATAGATTTTTGCGTTAAATTCTTTCTCTGCATCTGCCGCTTTCTGTTTCCAGGTCTCTAACTCGGTCTTAACATTTGCCGGGTCGATACCGTCAAAGCTTTTTAAGGTTTCTTCTGCTGTCTCAGCACGTTCTTTCCAGTCATCGCGTTCACCCTCGACTTTCGACAGAGTTTTCGCTACTTCTTTAGCATTCTTGTAATGTTCAGAGAGTGCTTTCTTCACATCTGCCTGCTTATCCTCCGGGATTTCAATTCCAAATGATTTTAATGTGTCAATAAGTTTCTGCATAACATCCTCCTGGTCGTGTTTATTGACCTGCCGCCGCAGGTAAATGGATTAAGCCAGTTAGACCACTGGCAGGGTAACTGGAATAACAGGAATCGAACCTGTGACACTCTGATTAACAGTCAGATGCTCTACCAACTGAGCTATATCCCATTAACCCGGATTCCCGGGTTAGCAAGGTATTTTACGTGTTATGCCTGCCACGAGTTGTTTCGAATGCTCTTTCTTTTTTTTTAAAAGAAAAACGTGAATAAAAAACTTTATTCAAGGAGGTGTGCCATCTTGCGTGCCAGACGGCAAATACACACGACAGGATTCGAACCTGCTTAAGCATTTACTAAAGAAGCGTCTGCTTAACTTTCCACTAAAGCGTGCGTACCAGCTACTTTAAGAAAGGAGGATAAAACGAAAACGTCAAAACAACCGTTGCGCTTCCTGCTGCACAATTACATTATAACAGATTTCTTTTAACTACCTCTCTACCACTTTTACACTTTTAGAGCATATCCCGGAGTTTTTCCACGTATCTCTTGACAAGATCGCGTTCCTCCCGACACTCTGCATCCTTAGACATATCGCTCATTTCTGTTGTGAGTTCGTCAAGATGTTCCTCCAGAGCGGCAAGCATCTTCCTCTTGCAGTCTTCAGATTTGCCGGAACGATAGCTCTGTTTCTGCGCCATGTAGTCGTCATAAGCATCTCGTCCGTCAGAGTGGCTGTAATGCCCCCTGACATAATGTTCACCGCGTCTAGCATAAGAACTGCCCCTGTCGTAATCCGGCATCATTCTGCCATCATTTGAACTGTATCTCCCCATGCTGTCACGTTTTCTTCCACGTTCGCTGTAATCGTCATTGTATCCGCCACGCATCTCATCAAGGACAGTATTGTAGTATTCCACCTTTTTGTCCCAGTACTGCGTGTTCTTGATATCCTTATACATATCAATCAGCTTGTACGTCATTTCCAGATTTCCAGTGGTCAGCCCATTATCAGCGATTTTGGAAAGTTCATCTTCGATTCTTGCGCATAAATCCTTAATGTCTCTCATAACTGCACCTCCTAAGCTTCTCTAGTCACGACAATGTTTGCGTTCGCAACAGAAATCGCCTGATCGCTTGTGTTCTCCACTGCGATATTAACGCAACATTCACGAGGTACATCTACGTAGATACCAGAGGACACATTATTATACTGGTCTACTGCTGCCGGTGTGGAAATCATCTGTGAAGATAATACAGGTTCGCCAGAGATTGCAATAGCCAGAGAAATAGCTCCGACAGTACCGCCCGTTGGAATTGCGATATTGCCAGAAAAATCTACGAAAAATCTTGCTTTACACTGGTTAGTAAGCCCTCTCAGGGTAATGATTCCGCTTCCCTCTCTGTGCTGAATACAGTTAGAACCTTTGACTGCTGTGTTTGAAAATACTACATTTCCATTTGCTGCTACAGTCTGAGCAGCTATACTTGTAAATTCTGCCATAAAAATACTCCTTTCATATCACAAAAGGACAGGTTCTAGCCTGCCCCTATGTGTAATACGGCATAAGCCGACATCCGAATCGATCGAAAGATACTCTCGATATGAAGTTATCAGCAATTACATCCAGTGTTGCATCCGCATCCGTAATATGTGTTCGGGTTAGGAACCTGGTATGCCGGAATCGGTGCCGGATTAATCGCATTAATGAGCTGCTGTGTCTGAGAAGCCATTGCAGTTGTAAGTAATGCACTCTGGCGATCCTGAGATGCAGCGCGTCTGAGATCATTGTTTTCAGCCTGAAGAGAAGAAATCTTTTCATTGCAAAGATAGTCGAGAATGGCTCTTGTCCCAGCGTTCTGGCTGTCAATGATATCTCTTGTGTTGCTGTTCATGGTGTTCTGTAATGCACAGGTGTTCTGCGCCATATTGTAGTTTACGCCCTGAATTGCTTCTCTGGTTTCGCAGCAGCAGTTTGCAAGCTGTGCCTGGAGCGCATTGGTATTCTGCATATTTGCTACAGTGTCAGCGTTAATAGCCTGCTGAATGCCAAAGCCGGTCTGCATAATGTTTGTGTTGATTCCGTTAAAGCCGGTAAGCATACCATTGTTCACTGCGTAGAAGCCATCACACAGGCCGTTATTGATTCCGTCAAGCTTGCTGATCACAGCGGAATTGTCGAATCCTCTCTGAATGTCTGCCTGAGTAGCTGCTGTGGCTGTATATCCGCCGCCATTGCCATTATTGCCCCAGCCGTTGTTTCCCCATCCGAAGAAAGCAAAAATAAATAAAACAATAATCCACCAGCTACCATCTCCACCAAACATGCCGTCATTATTTCTACCATTTCCAGTAGCAGCAGCAATATCTGCTAAGCTATAATTTCCATCCATAATATAATCTCCTTTTTGTGTATTTACATCAATCTGGCCAGATTGTAATGTACTATTTCATTCCTTTCAGCAGGTTTTGGAACTGTCCTGCCATCTGCTGAACCTGATTAAGCTGCTGTTGGGAAATCTTTCCAGACTGTAGCATTTTCTCAACTTCTGCTTTCGGGTCTCCTTTAAAATTCTGTTTAAACTGTATAAACTGCTGTATCATCTGCATTGGCCCATTTCCCTGTGGTATCCCACCACCAAGCGCGTTAAATAATGGATTACTCATCTGCATTTCCTCCCTTGTTTGCTGATTCCTGTGCGGTATTAGTCCTAACAGGCTCAGAAAAAGAATTTAATCGACTTACTATAGCGTCACATTTGGCTTTTAAATCGTCGTATTCCTGTCTGGTGACGTACTTACTGTCCATGTTCTGAACAGGCTGTTTAGGCGGCATCTGAGAGCCTACCTCGTGATACTCAAACGTTCGCAATGGCTGTGGCATACCGGAAACGTCTGTGGATTTTATAAAGAATTTTTCTGATTCTGAATCCATTAGTAAAACACTTGTCCCGGGTGCTACCAGATAGGATTTTGCGCCGACTTCGCCGGATACCCACAGAATACCGTTACTATTCTGCTGTGGTTGCTGTACTGGTTGAGCCGGCATCTGAACAGGCTGTTGCTGAAACTGGTTCATCTGTCCGGGAACGCCGAAACTATATTGATAAGGATTGTTATATAATGCCATCTTATGCACCACCTTTCTAGCTATATTTTTGCATAGATACATCAATCTAAAAAGTTCAAAAAAGTATCAAAAAAGTATTGTTTAATAACGCACATAGATTTATAATTAAGAAAAAAGGAGGAATTAGCATGGCAACAGAAGCGCAGAAAAGAGCAGTTAGAAAATATGAAAATAATAACTACAGGCTAAACATTGTATTCCCGAAAGGAACTAAAGAGAGGATTGAAAAACTTGGGCTTGGAAAGAGCAATAGTGCCTTTATTCGAGATATTGTTCTGTCAGAACTTAACAGATTAGAAAAAAAACAAAAATAACGCACATATATACTTGACATATAACGCACATAGATATATAATAAAGACAGTTAAAGAAACCAATCACACAGCCCCGGACAGGGGGGGCGGAACGGAGGAAGAAAATGGAATATTTAGTAAATGAGAAACGCAGCAACCAGTTCTTTCCGGGAAACTGTATTTACATTCCGGAGAATTATCCGGAGGACTGGCGGAAACGCCTGGAAGCTGGCGAGGTTGTCAGCTATGAAGAGGACGGCGAGCAGTGCGAAATTTGGCTTGATCTGGAAGAGGAGGAATAGGCAGCGAACGAGTATGGCGGAGACGGAGAGTCCTATATAATGCTTTAAAAAATACGAAGAACAAATAATGGAGGAAAAGAAAATGTTAGAAAGAAAAATTGATCGAGCAATTGAGAAAGAAGCAATGAAAACCGGGAAGATGGGAACTGAACCGGTAACTGTGAAAATGGCACTGACAAGTGAAGAAATCGAGGAATTTAGAAGCCTCGAAAAATATGACAACGAGCATTATTTTTGGGAAATCGAGGACAACACTCTTAGAATTTCCTATACAGAAGAAATTTGATAAAATGGAGGAAGGAAGAATGAAGAAAACAATTGATTTATTAAATGCAGCCGTAGAAATGGGATTCAACAGAGAGCAGGCGCTTGCGGACATCGACACAAGTCTTGACGCAGAGCTTGAAGAAAGACAGCCATTGATGGATGAAGAAATACCAGAAAGTCTGTATGACGATATCCTTGAAGGTTTTCGAGCAGACAAGGAAATGAATGCATGAAAGCAGTAATGATACAAGGACATATGGACATCGCCCGGTTTTCAATACCGGGATGGAATGGCAAGCGGGGCGAAACATACCCGCTTCCGCCTTTTTCCACCGTTGCCGGGATGGTCCATTTTCTTTGTCGGTGGAATAGCTGGCATGATATGAAAATATCCGTAGCCGGAAACGGAGTCATGAACAAGCCGGAAATCTGTATGAGGTGGCGCGGCGGAGCTGTCGCAGGATCAGAAACAGAGGAATTTAAGCAGCGTTTTCCGGTCAGAGTAAAATCTGGGGATTCGTTTGTAGGCTGGGTCAATACGCCAATTTATGAAAGCGTTGTGTCTGATCTGGACCTGCGGCTGCATATTATGCCGGAAAATCAGAAAGAAGTTGACGTGATCAGCAGAAAGATTTTGAACCCCCGGACATTTCCAAGCCTGGGACGACATGAGGACTTGATAAGAATTGACGACGTGCAGGTTGTTGATGTTTTGCCAGGACAGGAAATGACACTTGATATGTGCACTTATGCACCGGCTACGGCAGAAACGCCCGGAACTGTTTACGCAGTTCACAAAAATTATACGATCAGCAAGGGAAAGCGAAGGTTTAATGATGTTCGAGTAAAATATTTAGATAGAGGAATGAAAGTAATTACAGATTGTGATAATTTAAACAATCCTTGTTTTTTTATCTGATCTATAGTATTATTTAGACAACAATTACTGGGGTAATTGAATGTAAATTTGAAATAGTACTGAATAAGTGCAAAATTTTAATAGTTCCATTTTGGAAAAATACAAAATAAAGCCCCTGAGATAATCCCGGGGGCTTTTGTTTTGTCTTAACACACTTTAATTATTTTATTATTCACTCGGCGGCTCAATCGTTTCGCCGTGGATATACTCACGTTCATCTGCTCAGCACAGTATTCAAGAGTGTATTCTTGACATCTCAACCGGAACAATCTTTCCTCATCCGGTGTAAAATTACACTCCATCAAGAATCTGTCTATATCTTTCTTCGTGAACACATATAATTTCATGAGCATACCCCTTACTAATGTTACCGCTGATTCTGCGCGAGATACTCCGTGAGCTTCTGTTTTGTTTTTTTTAATTCTTCCACATTATTCCCGCTGATCTGGCTGTCCAACATGGTTGATAGTACTTCCAGAATCAATGAATCACGTTCTGCGATTCTCTGAAGACTTTCATAATCTCGCTTGTCATGTTCTTCCAGTGTCTCTACTCGTTTGCTAAGTCGGAATGCTGGGGTAATCCATTTAAAGATTACAGCCGCCGCCCCTCCGACAATGGACACCCCTCCGCAGATAGAAAGGAAAATCTGTACAAATTCTGATATGCTCATTTAGCTACTCCTTTTCCCAGTAATATACCGGGATCTCATTGCCGCTATCCCATGTATCGAAATATTTGCCGTTCTGCACCGTCACCACATGACCATCTATGCAGAGAATGTACGTGCCTGTCGGATGGTCTGCGCAAAAGTCGTTGACTGTATAGATATACCGTTCTGATTGCTCAATCAGTTTGCGTCTGTACCCATGTTTATAGAGGTACGCTCCCCAGACATAATTTGCACTCGGCATATCTGACAGAGCACACGCCTGTACCATTAATCCGGCGAATACCGTTTCCCAATCAAAACCGGTTGCCTTGCATATTGCCCGGACAACGCAGTCTCCTGTTCTCTTATCCTTAACAGGATTTGGATTATAATATTCCCATCTATCCATCAGTCAATCCCCTTTGCTGTCTTATATCGTTTTGCTGCTCCTCTGGCTTTTGCGGCGTTCTGTCGGTTCCACTTCGCTATCATAAGTCGGTCTTGCAGCTCTCTTAGATCATTCTGCTTGCAGTAAGCCTTGTATGCAGCATTTTGTTTCTGCAAAAGATAAGACTTCCGGTCAAGGTCTTGCTGTAATGCGAATTTTGCCTGTTCGTCCTTGCAGTTATCAACCGCCGCTTGCATTCCGAGGACATCCCTTTTCGTCTTACGGATTCTCCGCTCGTAAGCACGTTGTCGTTGCTCCTTTTCGTACTGTTTGCCTTTGTTGGCTTTATCCTGCGCTGATAGTTCTGCATAAGGATTAAATTCCCCGTCACTTGCCCCAAAGCTATGCCGACAGTTAACTCCTGACAGTCCGCTTGCTGTTCCGTATCCGGTCAATGAGAACGGCGGAAATTTCTTACTCTTGCCAGAACGAGAGTATATCTTTCCTTGCCACCATGCGTGATTTCCCGGGTTCTCACCGCCGTCCCCCGTTCTGGCTCCCATGTGAGCGCTGACCAGAACTAAATCCCAGCCCATTTCTTCCATGCGTTTGAGGGATATATCTCCAGTAGCCTGAGCCACGCCAGTTCTAACAGAACGTGCGACTGCTGTTTCGATAGTGTCACGCCTGCCGGATGGATATGTGACCGTAACACCATCACTCACAACGTTATTAACTGCCTCTTTGATAGCTTGCGTATATCCAACTGCCCCAGTCATCACATGATTATATGCAAGGTCACATTGCTCGATATAGAGCCTTTGAGCGGCACTTGCAGTCGTTCTTGTGAAGTTCTTCCAATCTCCTAAACAATGATTCATATTCCGTTCCATGAGTCTTATCATAGCTGGTGACTGTTCGAGCGGTACGGGGCTTAATCCTGCCGCCTTGTATACCTTGTCATCATAGTTCATTGCAGTGATTCCGGCATCTTCAAACGCTTCAAGAAGTTCCTGCTGTTCGCGTTTGGTGTATTTGGATAATTCTGCCAGAATGTCTTCTAACAGTTCACCAGATTCCTGTAGCGTTCTGATTCTCCACGCATCGGCATTGGTCAGAATATAATCATCACCTCTGCCGATTCTTGCCATCATTCTCGACACAATCTCAGAGATGATGTACTGATGCAGTTCTTCTGCTATCTGTTCACTGCCCTCTGTTATCCGGCGTAAATATTCTGGGCTTAACATAACTATTCATCTCCAAACAATTTTGGCTCGTCTGGCTGAGCTTCTTTGACCATTGCTTTCGCTTCTTCCTCAGTCATTCCCTCGAATTTTACAAAATACAACCATGCCGGTACTTTATTCGTAGTAACATACTGCCACCATCTTGCACGGTCGTTTTCTCTGACATAGAGGATGTCTCCAAAATCATAATTGACTTCATAAGCCCCAACCGGTGCAAGCCCGTACAAATCAGCATAAACGTTCAATGCGTAAATAACTTCATTCAAGCAAGATTCCAACTTATCCCTTACATCCTTGACGAACTGCACCGTCCTCTGCTGTTCCGCTTCTACTCCCGTGGCTGTCTGTATGCCACTAGATTCGTTGAAAACAAAGTAGCCATTAGAGAATCCAATCTTGTACCCTAACTGGCTTAAAATGGCGTTTATGCCGCTTATACGGGTATCTGTGTTGAGAATTGGATTGATTTCCTGATAGAACTCTTTTTCATCCTGTCCGAATACATTCTTGACAAAGTGCGGTAAGTTCATCTCATTACGTCTGTTCTCCATACCCTGCGGCGACATGGCTGATACAGGCGTACCGCTTGGCATCAGTAGCCTATCATCTGCCAAGACAATCTTCTGCGAATCAAAAATCTCTCCGGCGTTCCTGCTGTATGCAATATCGAGGCCTTTTAACTCTTCGATAGCTTCGGCAAATATCGGAAGTCCCAGTGGTGCGTTAATATCCACGTTATTCGCCTGTGGTGTCCGTAGAACTCCGTACAGAGGTCCGTCCAACTTCTCCCCGTTCGCCTTAAGAATCGGCGGCGTATCTGCCATTAGGTCAGCCCATTTGGTCTGTTTAAGGTCAATCTTGTCTCCGATGCTTTGAGGAGATTTTGATACATAGGCTCTGTTAGAAACATAATACGGATAGGTTGTCACTCCGTCCACTGTTGTCTCAACAAACCTGTGATATTCGAGCCTTGTGTAGTATTTTCTACCAACAGTATAAGAATCCTTAAATATAATCCCTTTGATTTCCTGATTATCGTAATCCACAATCATCACATCTGCCGGAGTAAACACATCAAGGCTCTCACCGTTCGGCTTAATGAACACGGTTCCGTAAGCACAGCCATATTCTACCCAGTGACGTATTTGGAAATATATTTTATCTATCTGCCCCTGTAACCATGTTGCCCTTGCAGAACCATCTATCTGAATGCCAATCGCCAATGTTGCGAGCCGAGCTGTTTCTGAACACACAGATTTAGCAAAATTAATCGTCTTGATATTATTCTTGTCATCTATCCATTCCGGTACTCCCCTGTAAATGTTTGCGCACCGGTTAATCAGTGATTCCATCTCCGGGAATTCTGCTGCCTGGATATTAAAGTCCTCTTCGGCTTGTTTTTTGAATATCATGTTAAACCACCTTTTTAGTGTTGTTATAAGTCCCATTATGCACTATGTCCTCTTCTCATCGACAATGGACTTGTGGCGTATCTAAGGGCGTCTATATAATGATCGTTGCCATCTGGATAATCTGCAATCACTTCTCCATTACCATCTACTTCATGCTCATAATTGATAATTTCTTTGTATGCTCTAGGCGTTCGTGCCGGATCAATGACTAATGTTCGGCACTGTAACCACTCAAAAGTATATTTGCGGCTTCCCGGTGTAACAATGGCCTTACGCGCTGGAAGCCCTGCATCTCGGAAGTCAATAATACTTTCTTCTTCATCAACTCCACAGGATATTGAATAATCATCATATCCTTTTTTCTTTATCTGGTTAGCCATTTCCTTGTTTCTTATCTTGCCGCCTCCAAGTTCGTCCAATAAAAAAACTTTTTCCTGATTAGGTACATAAGCCACCCGAATAAACGCTTTGGGATCCGGATACCATCCCCAGTCTTGTCCCTGATAGACGCTTTGATACCTCTGAATTTCTTCGTCTGGAATCGTTCGAATTTCCAACAGCTCAAAGATATTTGTACCGAGTCCGACAGGTAATCCAAGGTATTCATGCTGATAGGCTCTTGGATTTGTCTTTTTAAGATGTTCCGCATCATCAAGGAATTGTTGACCAAGCCATTCAACAGGAACTGATCTGTAATCGCTCTTATGTCTGTAGCTGTCGTCTCGTGGCTCTTCTACATACACATTCGCCCAGTTGCTCCGGCTAATTGGCGGATTGAATGTCTTAAATACAACAAACTTACTGCCACCTCGAAGGACTGACTGCTGCACTGTACGAATTTCTTCAATGCCCGAAAATTCGTCAAGTTCTTCGAACCAGAGATACTTGAAATATCCCTTGCTTGCTTTAATAGATTTGGTCTTTTTGGCCTTGTCCAGTCCTCTGAATATAATTTTCTGTCCAGTAGGCTTATAAGTGTACTGCATAGGGCTTACACTGGTGTCCCATAGTTCATTGACTCCGAGCGCGTCAATTCCCCATGCTATCTGTTCGTAAACGGATTCTCTAAGCGTGTTTCCAACTTTACGGAAAATAACGGCATTTGACATTATACCGTTCTCTGCGTCCTGCATCATCAGGAAAGGAATCATGACACCCACAAAAGATGATTTAGTAGATCCACGCCCACCATACAAATCATAATAGGTGTGTTTTCCGTCCAAAATGTCCCAGAACACATTGTAAAAGGCAGGAGCTATAATTTCATTCAGATTAATCGGATTCTCATTCATTCTATTTCTCCGGCCTTGGAATATTATTTACAATCGTAATCTTTCCATCTCCAGAATCATCATTTTTCTTGTCAGTATCCCATCCCTTAAAATTATTTCTCAAGCTGAACTGAGCGCCATTTGAACCGTCACGATCAAATAGCCTTTCCTCTGCGTACTGTTCCACTCTGGCTTTCGCGCGCGTAATCGTGTCAACAAACTCTGGTTTTGCTTGATAGTTTAAAAGAGCCTGTCTGCTTGTAAATCCAAGGGCCAGAGCAAGTCCTGTAACGGTCGGAGGGTGAACGTCTACGAAAACGGGAGAACCAAATTTATTAAACATTTGTTTGCCTTTGCTATCAGTCAAAGGATGTCCTTTACAATCTTCAAAATATTTTTCAATTTTTTCTTCAATTTCATCTACTGTTTTATACATGGGTGGTTTCCCCATTGGCATTCCCACATTCTCACCTCCAGACATAAAAACACCCTAGCATAGCTATAGTTATATACACTATAATACCACACTAGGGGTTATGTACCTCTACACCACTTTTAGTTTTTATCAATTTTATAATCTTCCGGTCAATTTTGCCAAGTGATAATATTCTGCCATAGTCCTGCGCTTATATCCGTAGAAATCATTTTCAGATACTGGCATATCTCGGAATCGTTCCATTGTCCGGTATCCTATGCAGTTCACTATGCTGTCGTAGATTTGTGATTCTATGCCTGGTGCGTATTTGATTGACACTTGCAGAAGATTGTACTTGTCATTCTCATCAAGGTGTCTGAAATGACTTTGAAGCGTCGGTATATCATCCGGCGGCACTCCATAGTCGGTTAGTGTAGCTTTTCTAAGATTCATTTATTTCACCTTCTTCATTCAAACTCCAGTCACATGGTATGCCTTGAAAACATTCTGGACAGTGTTCGTAGAATCCGCATCCTTTGCAATCCGCTGGCTGTCCAGTACAATATTGCTGTAGTACGTGGTATGCTGATATAGCAAGGTTTGGCGTTATGTCTGGTGTAGGTTTATTATTCATTTCTCCATCTCCTCCAGTTTCTTTACCGTTTTCCTGTAATCTCTGTTTGCAGACCGAAACATCATCAGAAGTATTTCAGATACAGGCCTCGCTCTGTTGGCTCGTTTGGCTTTCTTGGCACATATAAGTTCGTTTCCTTCTGGGACATATATTCCTACATGATACGGGATTTTCAAAGATACTGTTGCAGCTAATTCCCCTGGCATAACCAAATAATTGTAATCTCCAATGAAATTCAATCCATGGCCAGATTTGAAATCTTCAATAGATGACTTGATTTCATAGCAATAACAATCACCTTTTTCTATCCCGGAAACACTATTGTTCACTGGAACAAATTTCATATAGTCCACTCTAACTGCATAGTTTGTAGAATAATCAAACGTCACCTCTTTTGCCCAGTAGATACGAGGATCGTTGTTCGGATTGATTTTCTTTTCAATCATGGTTGATAATTCTGCCGTAATCTCAGGCCTTGTCATTCTTCATCTCCTCCAACTTCTTCTCAGCTTCTTCACGGGTGAGGAATACCAAATCATTTAATTCTCCGAGCCATTCATCATGGTTTGCCCACAAAAACTGTTTACCATCTTTGCCACATTCAATTCCACTTAACACGTTTTCCCGAATATCCATGCCGCATATGTCCCATACAGTTGTGCCAATAGGACACGGCAATCTCACAAGCAAGCCCTGTTCTTCTAAGTCTTCATAAGTGGCAAGCTTTTTGCAAGCATCAAGCATAAGACTGCAATTATCGTCTAAGCATTCTCCCATCCCGCAACATGGCTCTTCAAAGCATTTAGGATAATACGCATTGCCTATTTCGGATATTTTTGTTAATCTCTCCATCTACTTCACCTCTTTCTCCTCCGGCAATGGCTTCAGTGGACACCAATTAGGGATTACATCATTGTTCGGAACTCTCCTACCATCCATTGCTCTGCACCAAAATTCGCTTATAAATTTGCATTTTCCGCAATTCTCTGGTGTATCTATCACCAATACTGATTTACTCACCCACTTCACTTCCTCTCAGCATCAGGCTCAAAGTGTTATATCCCGGGCAAGTTCTGACTCCGTTTCTGGTATCTCTTAATAATGCGCAATAAGGATATAATGCCATGACCTCATAGACGTGTTCTGCAGCGTCTTCGCCACACTGGTCCATGTATTTGAAGCACTTTCCCGGTCTAAGGAAGTACCTTGCGCATACATACGCTTTTGTCCCAAATCTTACACTTGCGCTACTCATTTGTGTTCCTCCTGTAATAATTCTGGATTGTCAAAGGCATTAACTAGTACCTCTACCGTGGTTTCTCCGTTACTATTCGGTTTCAACTCCCAGAACTCATGATTCTGCCAAGCTGGAGACATAATCCACAGTCCATCTACACGCTGTTTAACTGTACCTATTGCTCTTGAGCCTTGGCTCCATGCCTCAACAATATCATTCTTCCAGATTCTCACCCCGTTCTTATCGGTCATCCCGGTGAACTGGCAGAGGGTTTTTGGATCAATTTCAATCTGTACCATCTGATTTGGGAGTCCCCAGTCAGTCATTCTCTCTTGCAAAATATAGTGATGTTCTGGTACTGGTTTCCGTTCATAGTCCTCTTTAAAACAATAGGTTGTTTCAGATATTTTGTAATAATATCCCTCAACCCATTTTCCATTATCAATCCGCTTTCCCTTGAAAAGAATTTCTCTCATTCAACTCCACCACCTTTCACGATTTCAATTGCTTTATCAATTGTATTTGCAATATTTTTGTAAGCACAATCTTTGTCTGCATCGCCTGTATTTGCAATTGTTAGGAAGTATCTCATTTTTAATTCTTCTAATTGTTCAACAACCTCATCTACATCAAAAACTGTCGGCTGCTCGTCAATAACTGCACCTATTGCAAAATCCATATCCGAATTTCCAAGGGAGTCAATTATTTTGTCTGCATCTATTAATCTACTCATTTAATTCCTCCACTTTTCATGATTTCAACTGCTTCATTCATCTGGATGGTGCTTATCGTACATAATCGCTACGCATACAAGTCCAGTCGCTCCGAATATGATTCCGAGGGCGAATCCTAATAAGAATGTAATCATGCTTCCACCTCCGAATCTTCTGGCATCTGAAAGACCATATTCTTTTTAAAACTTTTTATAAGTTCTTCGTAGCCATTGACGCGAATATCGTTTGATTCTACAATTGCTCGATGTCCTGTAAATCCTGTCAAAAAAGTACAAGTAATTTTGTATTCTTCATAGGCTTCCTGAATCATATCCAGTACTTTCATGACTTTTGCTTTAGTAGAATAAAAGCCAATCACATAACCATTGGATGTAGATATTGGATATTTCTTACCGATGGTACCTGAAATGTAAAGAACTATTGAGGCTTCTATATTGACTAAAGTTTCTTTATTCTGACTTCTGATTAACATTTTGTGTCCTCCTTGTAATCCTCGACCGCAGATTTAAGTCCCTCATAGAAATTAATTCTTTTTCTTAGCGTGTTTAATTCATTATCGTATTTTTTAAAAAATACTTCTTTTGCTTTTTCATAATCAGGTGTATCCAGAACAACCGCTTTGCTGTATTCATTAATGAAATTACCTATTGATTCTTTTCTTATAAACGAAGCGTAGATTCCGTCAGGGAATTTAGCTACTGGTTTGTATGTCTTCGGCTTTTCTGTTACTTCACATTCTTCAAGACGAAGATTCCATTCATCTGTTTTTCTGTTGCTGTCCAAAATGTAAAAATATAATTTCATTTTGCGTCCTCCTTGTTTACTCTTTTATTCCATATTTCAACAGCTTCCTTCCAATCCCATGTGTCTGTGCAAAATGTTAATCCGCATTCACAGCGAATGGCTATTGGATTTCCCCCACTGTCAGGATCGTAAAAAGACGGCGCCCAGTCTCTTTCTGGAATGTATACATTTTTCTCTGTATCTATCTCTTTTCCACAAAACGGACAGGGTTTTAATTTCTCCATTTCCATCCTCACTTTCCCCATGTGAGCAACTGACACGCTATTGTGCAGTCCTCCATGATTTTATACTCCCATCTTCTTAACCAGATTCTTATTCATCTCGTCAAATCTTACATCTGTGTTCTCTTCGATGTCCTGTATCATGCTCAGAACGCTCATTTTTCCCTCATTTGCCATTTCAACGTACTTATTAGCAGTTCTTATCACATCAAGCAAACGCTTCGTAGAAAAGCCATATAAGCGTCTCAGAGCCATCATAGTTGTAACAGTATTGATCGTATTACTCCAATCCTCACCAACAGTAAAACCATCTTCATAGGCTTTCTGTTCCATGTCTTTAAGCTGACTCTGGCAGTTCTGCATAGCTCGCCCGAACGCCTGAGCTGCCTGATTAGGAGTCTGAACAGGAAATCTGGTCTTTTTCTTGACTTTTAACTTACTGCTCATTTTTCTCACGCTCCTTTCTCAGTTCTTTGGATTTGTTGTGCATTTTTTCAAGGTAATCAACGTAAGCGAACAACATATGATCCACGAAGCCGTTTTTCTGGTACTTCTCTGACACAATATGTGTCTGTTCTATCACCTGCGCCCAGTATTCATCACTTTCTTCGATTCCGGCAGTCTGGAGAACCAGTGCCGGGAAGTCAATCTGTAAAAATTTTATCGTATTCGGTATCTGCTCGTGCGTCACTCTCATGCTTATACACCCTTTTCTACCTCAAAACTCTGCTCAAGAAGTTGCTCGTTATCCTTGCTAAACGCCTTTATGTAGCTCTGTTTTATCGGTCTGATAAAATGTATTCCATTAGCGGATTTCGCCCGGGAAACAGCCACGTAGAACTGTCCAGGATCCCAACAGCAAGGATCAATATTAATCTTTTCAAATGTCTGTCCCTGTGATTTATGAATACTGATCGCCCAGGCAAGTTTTACCGGGAACTGAGAGAATGATCCAACTTTCTTACGGACAATCTTCTCTTTCACGATCTTCTGACCATCCTTTTCTTGTTCAGATTCCTCGATAACCTGTTTCTCAATGTCTTTACTGTATCTGTACAAGTTAACTGTTTTACCCTTATCAGTCTTGATGACCAGATAAGATTCTTCAAATTCTCCGTTGTCCACAATTTTCTGGATAATGCCGATTGTTCCATTTACGTAATTTCCGGACAGATCATTGACGGTAATCATAACTTTTGCACCGATGTTAAGAATTAAGTCCTCTCTGGCAAATGCAATGTTCTTGATATCGGCAGATGTCAGATCTCCGTCAACTGCTGCATGAAACACTTTTTCGGTCTTTTTATCTAGTTTTCCAAGGAAAGTATTATTAATCCGATCAGCTTCAGCATTTGTTCCGACCAGAAACGGTGCTTCTGGTATAACCTTGTCTGATTCATTATTCTCCAGATATGCAATGGATTTTCTAATATTGTTGCCATATTTGATATCGTTCAAAACATATTTAAATCCCTCATCATTCTGCCGGCATACCTCATCAAGTTTGATATATTCAAATCCCATTTCTTTCCAATACTCAGACATAAAAGCATATCCATGCTCGTACTTTCCGCCTTTTCCATAATTAGATCCATACATCCGGCAGAGGATTTTACGATCATCTGTCGTGATAACTGGTGGAAGCTGGTAGAAATCCCCGATTACGATTAGCTGAATATCTTCTTTATCCTCTCCGTTCAAAAGTCTGTCAACGGCTCTCTCTTCATTCTCCGTGATGATTGTCTTTGCAATCATATTAAACAGATCGAACCGGCACATACTGATCTCGTCAATAATAAGGATATCTGCTTCCTCCAGCAGTTCAGATCTGGATTTCACTTTTTTCTTATAATCCTCAAACTTAATTGAGATATTTAACGCACGATGCACGGTGGTCGCTCCATACCCGATATTATCCGCAGCTATTCCAGTAGTGGCAGATACCAGAATGCTTTTACCAGCTTTTTCCGCCTCATCAATGAATGTCTGAATAACCGTTGTCTTGCCTGTTCCTGCATCACCTGTCAGAAAAACATTACTACCAGACAGCATCGTGTCTAATGCATATCTCTGCTTTTTATTGAGATCGTCTTTTTTCATTTTGTAACCACTCCTTGCAATAATTATGTCAACTAAATATTTTTGCAATATTCAATTAATTTTGTTATAATAAATCTAATTGTATATACTTTTTAATTTTGTAACCCATGTGTAACCGACTTTTTAAATCTATTGGTTACGCCAAAAACCCTTATTTTATGCGGGTTTCAGATGTATGTAACCGTGTAACCAATGTAACCAAGGTTTTCATATAGGAGAATCACTAGAGTATATGTTTTTTATACACTCTCAAACTTCCTCCTATAGGACGTTTTTTTTCGTGTTACAACGGTTACATGGTTACAAATTACGAAAACGGAACATTTGTTTCGGCATTAGTTGGCAGAAAACCAGTTTCAATAACTTCATTTTCTTGTTCATTTTCGAGACTTTTTATATCAATAATTTTTACTGCGATAAGCCTCATCACACTTCCTCCATCTCTTTTTAATACCGTGTCTCTCTTTCCTGTATGCTTAATTAGCTCTCGATTAATCGCCCAAGCTGAAAAGGCTTTCCTAGAGAATCCATTGTTTTTCAAAAGGTTTTCAAGAGGTTTCGGATAAAAGTATACATATACGTCTCCATACTCATCTGGAGTTTCCTTGAATCCCCATTGATCACAGCTGAATTGTGCATCAAAGTGTTGCCCGTACACAGAAAGACTTTCAAGAATGAATTCATAGCATCTCTGACCTTCTGATACATCTTTCTTGCGTGTAGGTATATCCACAACGTCCTCAACCGTCAGCTCACGTCCATCCTTAAATATGAAATCTGTAGCTAATTTGTCAGCCAGCAGAAGCGTAGATATAGCCATTACCTGTTTAGCTGGAAAGTCATATCCGTCAAAACCTTTCTCAATTTCGGCTTTCATTTCTTTCAGATCGTCCGATGTGAACTGCTTGAGATTCCCAACGAACACTCTTCCGGCAAAACCGTAGTTCTTTGTGACAATGCTGTTAATCTCTGCTGGATTCTCATAAATATCCTCACAGCACTCAATCTCAATAATTCTGTTGATTGCTCCTCCAGAATCCGCAAATTCAGAAATAGGGTTCTCGCCGTTACAAATAGTCACATTGCTCCACGTATTTTCCTTAGCTGCTCCGAGGTCCTTATTTGAACGTGCCTTTCCTTTACCGGAACAAAGATTGTAAATCAACGTTTCGTAATTATCCCGGATATACTGAGAAGCATTCTTCGAGTCGTCCAGAATCATCGGAAAGTTATTGAGCATATCTGCCCTGGTCTCTAATGATGTATCTGTTGACCGAAAATTTCCAACATAAGCTCCTGGTGCAGGATTTCCCCAAACCGATGCCGCTATATTGATCGTTACTGTCTTGCCACCACCTGTCTGTCCGTAGAAATCTACGATGAACGGTAGTGCGTCAAGCGGTTGTACAAGCACGCTTGCAAAAGATGCCGCAAGCGCTATCCGTGGCTCTAATCGTTCGCACGACCGTAGCTGTTTAGCTAGAGTCACCCACTTAAAGTAATCTCCACTTTCCTGTATGCTCTGGAATAGTGTTTTAAAGCGGTATTCCCCGTCAAAAACAATCGAAAGGTCGTAAGGTACAAATACATTGCCATGCCACCCTAACTTGCTTGTGGAGTGCTGTATGTCGATCATATCGGCATTGTACATTTCAACATCCGCCAGGTATTTCACAAGAAGCCTTGCGTTCTCTGAATTGACCTGCACCCCGAACCTTGCAAGATTAGTTATTGCCCTGGAAGTCACAATGTCAATTTTTGGAACAGTTATTTCTGTCCAATATCCATCCCTTTTAAAAGCCACTGTGATCTGTTCTTCACCTGTTTCAATGTTTTTCAGTCGACGTATCGGCATGATCGGGTGGTGGCATACAAGTTCTCTTGCCTTAGATGTTTCAGAAGAAAATATTCCGTTCTCTGTAGCTATCCAGCTGCCACAGGCCATATTAGGATATTCCTTATCGGCAGAATCGGGATAAAAGTTTGTGATGTTTTCAATCAGCTGCATAGAACGGTTTGTTTTTTCTTCTTTTTCCTTTTCCTGCTCTGCTTTTTGAAATTCCTTTATGAATTCTTCTGCTATATGTTTTGCTTTCACAGTTTTCGCCCGGTCCATCAGCTTGAACTTGATTTCTGAGCGATCAATTTTATTTTTTATCGAAAAGAGTTCTTCATATAGCTGCTTTTCCATAAAGTCTTGCGCTTGTAAATTTCCAATATTTTCAAGAATTTTCCTCACCTCCTGACTTAACAGACAGTAATTCATGTCTGCTTTTTTCTTTCTCGAGATTAAACTGGCACATATACCACTCTTCTGAACCAGGAGGAAAGGTTTTTAGCGCTGTTTCGTACATAAGTATGTTCTTTTCTACCTGCTCAAGCTCGTTTGGGACCTGAGCGGGATTGTACTTTTTTGTTTTAATATCCCGCATTTCATGTCTGATCTGGTTACGACTTTTACCTTTTTTAGAGATATAAGTACCACCCAGCTCGATAAATGCAGTGCTAAAAGGGACGGATTCGTATTGCATCACGAAATCAAACACATCGCCACCGGTTCCACAGCCGAAGCAGTAAAAGGAATCATCGTAGATTTTACAGGATGCTGACTTTTCCTTGTGAAAAGGGCAACATATAAAACCAGCTCTATTTGGTTTTAGTCCATACCTGGAAAGAATCTCAGACATTTTCACTGATTGCTTGATCTCATCTTTTGTCATGACAACAACTCCACGATTCGCCGTCCAGTCTCTTCTTTTGTACAGAATTCAAATCGAACACCGTATTTATCTCTGATCGTGCATAGAGATTTATATAACTGGCAGCCATCAACAGCCTTATCAGAAATTACAGTCTTTATTCTCTTACCGTTTACCGTCTTCCAGATGACTTTGTGTTTTCTTGGATTCTCCCAAAAATACACATCACCAACTGATTTGATATCTGGCCCGTGTTCACATAGAATAATCAGCTGAATACCTGCTTCACGCGCTCTGATAAGCTCTGCCTTGAATCTTTCGTGTTGATGGCAGACATCGCTTATAAGCTCTTGAAGTGAAAATTTTGTGTCTATACAGATGCTTTGGTCAGTTGGCAAGGTGTAATCCCCTACCCAAAGCTTTGTTCGTTTAACCACTATTCCATGATTCTCAAAATACTCATGTTTTAATTTATGTTTCCTTATCTGCTGTCTGGTATCTTCCAGAATTATCATCTTCATACCTCCATAAAAATCCTTTACATGATTTCTGTTTCCCAGAACAAACGCTTCCAATATTTTGCGAAAAAGCACCAACAGATTCTGCTGCTTCTTTAACAGAATTAAATTTATTCAATTCTGTTCCGTTCAAATCCATTTGTATAACTGAACGCTTTAACGCCGCATCTGACATTCTCTTTATTCTCTCTGCTGAAAGTTTTCTTCCTACTGCTTTTTGACTTATTTTCCTCTTTGTTTCTTCTGAATGATGCTTTCCGAACATAGGATTGTTTTTTCCGCACATATTTCTTTGTTTCACTGCGTTCATGTAAATTTTTCTTGATTCTGGATTTTTCCAACGTTCTTTCATATTTTTTGAAAATAATTCTTTGGTTTCTTTCGTGTGGATTTTATCGCCTTTATGTTTGCTTGGTCTATGTGTGCCAAGATTTGATTGTCTTAATGCTTCAATATGGCTTTCCGAGAGTTTTCTTCCAGCGCAATATGTATTACCTGACATTCTTTCTTTTAAATTGCTTAAAAACTGTTCGGAATGTTCTCCGAAATGCTGTCCTCCGTCTTTTGTGTTATATCCATACAGAGTATCTTGCGTACTATATTTTTCTATCAACGCTTTTTCGATTTCCATAGCCATATCTTCTTTTAGATTTGATACCAAAACTATGTGTTTTATATTATCCCAACCATATTTTAATATCGCTTCATACATTGCTTTTTGGTTGCGATATCCTCCACCGCTACGCCATCTTTTTTTAGGTTCCTGTCTCGTTGCTCCAATATACAGTTTTCCATTTGGGAAAACATGAACATATACCGAATAATTCATATTCTCATTCCTGTTAATTGAACGGAAGTTCTTCATCAATTCCATCCGGAATACTCATAAAATCAGTTCCTGCTGGACTCGCCCCCATGATAGCTTCTTCTTTCAGATGATCGTCATACGCTTTTGTGGTACGCTCTTCTGGAATATCTGCATCTTTGATTCCTTCCACGCTGCGGAACCATGCAAGCTTGTGGCGTTTCACTTCTTTATTGTCGTACCAGTCTTTCTCCAGACGGAAGATGCCACCGATCAGCTTGCCTTTGAACTGCTGCCCGAAGTTATCGCCCCACTTAACAGCAAAGCCCGGATTTGACTTTTCTACGCATGTAATGAATGTTTTGAGATTACGAACACCATAATCTACACTCTCGTCAATAACCATGTAGTTTGTGCCTGCATTCGGGTATTTCTTGTCTGGACGAATATCGTTCTCAAACTGCTTCATAAAGTAACCTGCCTGCTCGTCTCCATCTGCAAAATCAAACAGGATAACAATCATATTCAGTCCGCTCTGAGACTGACGTTCAGACACCTGTTTAATCACCATTTTATGACCGCCAAGCTTAATTGGTTCAAATTCTCCTGCTGCCTGTGTTGTATCATAGCTATTTGGTTTCTGCATTGTCTGCTCCTCCTAATTCGTAATAATCTCTAATAATCTTATCTACTGCTGCCAGATCATTGTCTATGGTCAGTGAATCAAACATACCAATCGGTGATTTGCTGACAGCTCCCTGACTTGCCTGAGTGACAAATAAATGCTTTCCACTTTCTTCAATGCAACGGAGAACTATCGTAAACATGCCCTCCACGCAAACTTTTTCATCCAAAAGTTTTCCTATTGTCTTTGGCTTTACATCTCCAGAATCGTCCTTATCTTCGTGCATCATAAGATATACGACTTTATTTTCAGGGACTTTTGTCACAATGAACTGTATAAGATTCCAGAAATAATCGCCAATGTCATTGTAAAGTGAGAATACTGCATTACCTTTTCCGGCAGAAGCGTGTCCTCTCATAAAGTGGTTGGTGATAAGATATCCAGCATCATCAATCACAATAGAATCCGCTTTTGATGCAATTAGGCATTTCATAACCTGCTGGTAATCATCTGTAAACCATCCGTCAATTTTCCCCTTGAATGGAAGTGGCTTGTTTAATACTCTGATAAGGTTCCAGTTTTTGTTTTGACAGTTTCTAAGACTAGTACTTTTACCGGAACCAGATTTTCCAATAATCAATACTGGTGTTGCCATTGTTATTCCTCCTTGTCATAAACCACATGTTTGCTGCTCTCAATAATCAGCAAACTTGCAATATCTTTCATTGATAAGGTTGATTCGTTATAGATTTCAACCAGTGCGTTGTATGCGTCTGTTGATACTTTCACAACCGGGTTATCCTTATCAGTTGCAGACTGTTTCTTTCTCGCCGGAATACGGATTTCAAAATCACTCATAGCACTCTCCTACTTAATCTGAATATTCTGAGAAGTTTTTAGTGAAATTCCCGGAAATTTTTTTCCGGCTTTCAATGCAGCTTTCAATCCGATTTTGTCAGGTGTAGGCTCTGCATATTTAAGGAACTCCTCAGGAACAGTTGCATTCGCTGAAATATCTACAGAATCACTTTTTCTGTAAGAAATTGATACCTTTGCAGTCTTAAATTTCTCACCGTCCAGATATTTTGAAAGAAATTCTTTTAATGAAGCTGCTTTGTTCTCAGCAACTTCTTGACGTGCTGCAAGGTTATCTTTTTCTTCTTTTAAGGCTTTTGCATCTGACAGAAGATTTTTAATCCAACAACCGATACCCTCAATCTTCTGATCTCTTTCCATCTGAAGAGTAGAAAGCCTCTCAACGTCAATGATTTCTCCTGTTTCCATGTCTACACAATCCATAATTGCGTTATCAATTTCGTACAATTTCATTATCTTTTCTCCTCTCTTTTAAAGAAACAATACAATGTATCCGTCTCATGACATTCGATATGGTCCAGAGACATATCGCAGTTTTCATAATCCAATATGTGATCCCCTCTGGACTGAAGCTCTCTGAGCAATTCGTTAATGCATCCTGCTATCTCCAGACTGGGAAGAAGCTTCATAATTGCTATCTGTTTACTCATTTGGACACTTCCCATCTATCAGAAGTTCCAGCAAGAAATCTTTGATTATTCTAATGCTCTTGCGACTTGTGTTCTTATAAAATGGGTCAAAAGATATGTTTTGGTACAAATCCCACTTAAACACGTCTTCGGGGAGATTAATATCTTCCTTCCTTTTGAGCCCACATACACTTACACCATAAATCCAATAAGTGAAGGTTACACTTGCTGTCGGAACTTCATTCACAACTCTTTTACAGAGTCCATAAATTTCATCAATTTCTTTCTCGAACATCTTCTTATCCTCCTTATTTCCTACCAGTCTGCTTTCATCTGGCGCACCGCCCATGCTGCCGAGATGCCAAAAAAGATGTTCAGCCAAATAGGTATGTCCACATATTTCCCGGCAAGCATACAAACAACAATTAGCATATACTCTTTCATTTTATTTTATTTCTCCTGCAATCCACGCCAGATTGCTTGCCACCAGTGCGGCGGCTGTCACAATCCATGCAGTGAACCATTTTCTTGATTTCTTCTTACTTTTTTCGACAATTTCAGTCGCAAGCGCTACTTCGATATCAGTCCATGTTGGCTGATTTTCGTTTCTAATTTCACTCATATCTAGCTAATTTCTCCTTATTTTTTCTTTTTTGTCTTTACAATTAGCAGATAGAGAACTATAATGTATCTATCCACTAAGGTACTTTAGTGGGTGCAAAGCTCCGGGGTGGAGGTGTCGACTCCCTCCGGGGCACTCACTTATTAAGAGCAGCCTTGCCTTTCCAGACATGACCAGTCACTTCATAGACTTTCCTAGGGCTTATGATGTATGTGATTCGGCCACCGGAAAGGTTTTTTGCTGGCTTGTTATTCTGGATAGCGGTTCCGATTGGAAGCCATCCATACACAATTCCTGCTCTAATTGATGTTGCAGGGAGTCCGATCAGTTGGCTCGCGTCGGCTACGGTCATATTCTCTGACGAGAACTCTGGCATCCGTGGAATGCCTGATATGATTCTCGCAACCTCTGCGGCGAACTGATGAACTTCTGCATTTTCTTTTATGTAAGTGTCAACTTCGCTCATATATTTACTCCTTTCATTATTGCTTCAATTCTTACCACCCTAACACTAAACGGATTAAAACTGTTGCCACACTTGCTACAATTACTGGAATCACATATTCCATAATTGGATGGCGTTTCATATTTTTCACTCCTTCCGTTCTGAAATCTTCGACTCAAGAAACCTATCTGTTTTATCAGGATTCTTGTATTTTGCGATTGTTTCTCCAACCCCAAGAAAATATCCCTTGTCAAACTCTGACATATTGGGAACTGCCTTGGCTATTGATTCGAGAATCTTCTTTTCTTTCTCAGACAATATATTCACTCCTTTCTTACACGTTTTGATTCTTCAAAAGCAACTAAGTCACTTTCTGACACTCTGTAACCAGAGCCATTCAGATTGATTGCCGGAAGCTGTTTATTCCGTATCCATCTCCACACGGTAGGAACTTTCACGCTATATCTCTGAGCGATTTCTTCGCAAGTGTAAAGACGTTCCAAAAAATCACCTCCTACTTATTTTTAGTTGCGTTTACCACTTATTTGTGTTATCCTAGTTAATGCCTATTGGCAAAGGAAAGGAGTGGTTATCATGACCCAACTTTTGAATTTGCCTGTTCCCTTTGCTTTTAATCCGTCCGTACTGATACCTCGACAGTCAAAACAGGTCAAAGACGGCTCTGATTGTTTTGTCAGCGATTAGGCATGTTGCAGAACCAAGACTGCGAAAGTGACAAGGTGCTTCAAGAAGCATTTGGTCTCGTCAGATGCGGCGTCAGCCTGCAAAGTACATAGGGTAAACAAATTTGGTAAAGAGCTGTTAGGGACGAGACCCCTAGCAGTTTCTTTTTATTTAATAGAAGCCTTGTTTCTATTAGATTGTGGTAAACGCTCAAGGCTTTGTGTTACCTTGTGTTATTATAATATCTCACTCAGATAGATTTGTCAAGCGTAAATCTCACAAAAAATTTGACATAGTTAGATTTTTGTGCTACTATATACTTGCAGTTAAGAATAGGAGGTGAAAAGAGTGAATACCAGGATTCAACAAATAAGAAAGACTGCGAAGATGACTCAGGATGAGTTTGCCGAGAAAATCGGGGTATCTAAGAACTTTGTTTGGATGATAGAAAAAGGAGAAAGAGTTCCCTCAGATCGAACTGTCAAGGATATCTGTAGGGAATTCAAAGTCAACTACGAATGGCTGACTAAGGGAACAGGTGATATGTTCATCCAGAATAAGAGAAAATCCGAGATTGCGGATTTCGTTGGTTCGGTTCTGAATGGAGAAGCAGATAGCTTCAAGATACGATTAGTAGAAATACTTGCTAATCTAAATGAATCAGAATGGGAAACACTTCAGAAACTTGCGAACGCTTTAGCGGACAAGAAAGAGGAGTAAAAAGATAGGGACAGGATGTAACTCCTGTCCCTTTTCTTTATTTCAGTCCTAGAAATGATATTATAAATCTAAATATTGTATATAATTGGTCATGGTCTGCTTTTTCTATCATCTCAATAATTTCCTTCTTATAATCCATAAACAACCCTCCCTGTCGCAACTACCACCTACATTACAGTATATGTCCGGTTTGTGGGAAATAGAACCGAACATTAGTTCGTTTTTTTTGCTATTATACCACCTATGTTCCCTCTTGGCAACTGCCAATGATATACATGAACTCTCGCTATTTTATAGAAAAAAACATTTCTTTTTCATCTAAATCACTCTATTTCGTTCTAAATCTTTACAATATGCTCTTAAAATGATAAAATAAAAATACCACGAATAACCGTACTTTACATAATATTGCAAAATCAGCGGTGCAAAATACATAATCCGCATAAAAAGTGCGAAGCGTGGCGAAAATCATATGATAGGAGGGATTTCGTGAAGAAGAAACGATTTTCAAAAGTAATTTCACTTTTGCTCATGCTATGCTTGCTATTATGCAGCATACCGGCGACGGCAAGTGAGTTTGGGGACGGAACCAATACCGGAGGAAGTCCAAACATAGTACCTACATACTATTCATACCGAACCCCGATCACTTTGAAAAAAGGTAAAACAGTAACTGCATACATTTTAAAATCAGAAAAGGCTAAATTCAAAGGGCCGGGAAAAGGATACAAATGGACAAGTTCCAACAAGAAATGTATTTCTGTCTCATCTTCAGGTGTTGTAACTGCAAAGAAAAAAGGAACTGCCGTAATCACTGCCAAGAAAGGAAGAACTTTTTATAAGTGCAAACTCACATCGGAAGTTCCGAATTGGAAGCAATTCATTTCCGTTATTGACTTAGGCAAATCATACCAGTTCAAGATCAGCAACACAAAGCAAAAAGTCAAATGGACTTCTTCCAATCCGTCCATTGTATCAATAACATCTGGCGGAAAGATTTATGGTAAATCAGTCGGTTGCGCAACCATAACAGGAAAAGTATCAACAATGGAATTTATAACCACTGTAAATGTCATAAAACCTTATGTGCAGCCTACACCAGATCCGAGACCATCAGTTCAAACATACAACATGGGACAGACTTGGACAGTTCCAGGACAGTGGAAATTCACAATCAATTCAGTTACTGAAATGATTGAAAGAAACCCTTATTCAAGCACCAATCCGGCTGCTGTATATTTAGTAGATTATACCTATGAAAACATTGGATACTATTCTTCAGATTTTGACGGTCTATATATGGCTTTGGGATTATACAAATATATTGATTCTCAGGGATACACCGGATACACTTATCCGAATTCACCAACTTATTACCCCGAAGAGATTCCAGTAGGTGCTAAATGTCGTGCGCAGGAATGCATTGGTGTAAACCACAAAGGGAACTTTAAAATTTATATTGACCAATATTCTGACAATGGATATTCAGATTCAGACAAATATTCAGCCATATTCAATGTAACCGTTAATTGAATAAAATAAAAAAAA